>Ga0206877_10086_pt1 | contig 29904 bp, 26 predicted proteins | sample Alteio_BWOrgCont_7_FD_152623 | JGI IMG/M metagenome (GOLD analysis project Ga0206877, IMG submission 152623) | Enriched cells from forest soil in Barre Woods Harvard Forest LTER site, Petersham, Massachusetts, United States -... | ecosystem: Environmental > Terrestrial > Soil > Temperate forest >...
ATTTCTCTAAGCCCGCTTCCACCACCGGAATTACTTTCTGAAGTCGCGAGAGAATCCACTGATTTTGGGCGTTTAACTCAACGCGATGCTTTATCAGCCACTTTCCAACTCCTTCAGCAGGCGCTTCAACGGGTCCACCCTGTTCAGATTCAAACTGCAAATGAAAGAATTTAACAGCATTCCAAAGTTTATTACAAAAAGCCCGGTACCCCTCGACGCGGTCCACAGAGAGTTTAATGTCTCTCCCCTGCCCTGCCATAATGGCCAATGTGAAGCGGAGCGGGTCCGCACCGTGCTGATTGATAATACTCAAAGGGTCAACCACATTGCCCTTCGACTTGGACATCTTCTCGCCCTTTTCATCTCGTACCATCGCATGCAGGTAAACTTTATGAAAAGGGACTTCGCCCATAAAGTGGAGGCCCATCATAATCATCCGGGCCACCCAGAAAAAGATAATATCAAATCCAGTTTCTAGAATGGACGTTGGATAGAATGTTTCAAGAGCTGGCGTCTTATCGGGCCAGCCCAAAGTGCAAAACGGCCACAGACTAGAACTAAACCAAGTGTCCAACACATCTTCATCTTGTCGCAACTGAGACCCAGGCGCTTTGCAGTGGCTACACTTTTGGGGAGCCGTCCTCGCCACAGTGATTTCTTGGCATTTTCCGCAGTACCAAGCTGGAATTTGATGCCCCCACCAAAGCTGGCGCGAGATGCACCAATCCCGAATATTGTACATCCATTCGAAATAGGTTTTCTCCCAGCTCTTCGGCGAAAATTCAATCGCCCCGCTTTTCACGGCTTCGATAGCAGGCTTCGCGAGGGGTTCAATGCGAACAAACCATTGTTTTGAAATTTCAGGCTCCGCCACGGTATCGCAGCGCTGGCAGAGACCTACTTTGTGAATATGATCTTCGGATTTAACCAGGAGGCCCGCATCTTTTAAATCCTGCAGGATTTTTTCTCTTGCTTCAGAAAACTTCAGCCCTGAGTAAACCCCACCTTCGGAGGAAATCCGACCCTCTTTTCCCATGACCGAAATAATCGCGAGACCGTGCTTTTTCCCTAGATCATAGTCATTGAAATCGTGCGCTGGAGTCACTTTCAACGCTCCGCTACCAAACTCTCGATCTACGTAGGTGTCTGCAATCACGGGAACGAGACGTCCAGTTAAAGGCAAGCGCGCCTTTTTACCAATGAGATGGCGGTAGCGCTCGTCGTCGGGATGCACCGCCACTGCTGTGTCGCCTAGTAGGGTTTCAGGGCGTGTGGTGGCAATAATGAGTTGAGCTTCGCTGCGAGTACCGTCAGCCGAGGGCGGGTTCAAGATTGCTTTGCCCTGGTCGTCGACTATTTTATAGATAATATGCCAGAAAGATCCTTTTCGTTCCTTCGGGATCACTTCTAAATCCGAAAGCGCCGTCTGGCACCGAGTGCACCAATTGATAATTCTTTCGCCCCGATAGATCAGGTCTTTTTCATAAAGACTGACAAAAACTTCTCGGACAGCATTAGAAAATCCCTCATCCATCGTGAAGCGCTCTCGACTCCAATCCAGTGATGATCCCATCCGCTTCAGTTGTTGGGTGATTTGGCTTCCGTGCTCTTCTTTCCATTTCCAGGTGCGTTCGAGAAACTTTTCCCGTCCCAGATCATGTCGAGTGAATGGCTTCCCCGTGGGACCTTTGCCTTCTTTTGCAATTGTCTTTTCTACTTGCGCCTGAGTCGCTATTCCAGCGTGATCTGAACCTGGCACCCAAAGGGTATTGTCTCCTTTCATCCGTCGCCAACGAATTAAGATATCCTGAATAGTATTCGTCAGGGCATGCCCCATATGCAGAACACCCGTCACGTTGGGAGGAGGAATCACAATACAAAACGATTCTTGATCCTCGGCATTCTTGTCCGCCGCTTTAAAACAATCGTTTTTTTCCCAAAACTCATAAATAGCCGACTCAAACCCTGCTGGCTCATAACTCTTCGAGAGCGGGTGACTGGACATTTCAATAGGAGAGCTGGATGGTGGAGAGCTGGATCGTTTTTCTCGTTTTGTCTTTTTATCTTTTTGGTTATCTTTTTGGTTAACTTTTTGGGGCATAGCTCCAAGAGCTTAACACGACTTGTCTTACAATGCCGGCTCTTTTGTAGACCGACCCACGCAAAAGTATTGAAATCCGCGAGCGCTCATATCGGCCGGATCATATTGATTTCTTCCATCAAAAACCACTGGAGCCGCCATTTTCGCCTTCATCTTATTAAAATCAGGCTCACGAAAGGACTTCCACTCCGTCACAATGCAAAGAGCATCCGCACCTTCGAGCGCTTCATATTGTTCTTCCACGAATGTAAGCGCAGAACGTTCTGAAAAGCGTGTCCGAACATTGCCAGCGGCCACCGGATCATAAGCCCGAATGGAAGCACCCGAATTCAAAAGTGCCTCTATAATATCAATCGACGGGGCATCTCGAATATCATCTGTCCCGGGCTTGAAAGCCAACCCCCAAACCGCGAACTTCTTACCCTTAAGACCCTGCGTTTGGCTTTGCCGTTTTGGGGATTCGAAGAAATCCTGAATTTTCTGTATATAATGTTTACGTTGGAGCTGATTGACCTTTTCAACCGCATCCAAAATAAACATAGGCTCGTCTACCCCGTTCCCAGTTTTGAGAAGGGCCTTCACATCTTTTGGAAAGCACGATCCCCCGTAGCCCAAGCCCGGATAAATGAACTGATACCCAATTCTCTTGTCAGAGCCAATTCCCCGTCGGACTTTCTCAACATCTGCTCCCAGCTTTTCACACACTCTTGAGATCTCATTAATAAACGAAATCTTCGTTGCTAATAGCGCATTGGCTGCATACTTCGTCATCTCCGATGAGGCGATATCCATATACAAAATGGGGTGGCCGTTTCTGACAAAAGTCTCGTAGAGTCGCCCCATCAGAAGGCGGGCCTTTTCGCTATCCACCCCAACCACAATGCGATCCGGTCGAATGAAATCATCGATCGCACTTCCTTCCTTGAGAAACTCGGGATTAGAGACGATATCGAAGGAAAAACTCACTTTCCTGGAATCGAGCGTCTCTTGGATCGCCTTCTTGACCACCTGCCCCGTACCTACCGGAACAGTGGACTTATTCACGATGACGCGATAGCCATTCATTTCCTGGGCAATGCTCTTGGCGGCATTGAGAACATATTTTAAATCAGCACTTCCATCTTCTCCCGGAGGCGTTCCAACCGCGATAAATAGAATTTCATTCTCCCGGGCAATCCGCGCGTAATCTGTCGTAAAGTGGAGACGCCCCTCGCGAGCACATCTTTTGACCAAGTCTTCGAGACCCGGCTCATGAATCGGGATGATGCCTTTGTTTAAAAGCTCTATTTTCTTCTGATCAATATCTAAACACGTGACTTCATTGCCCATTTCCGCAAAGCAAGTACCGGTAACCAAACCTACATAGCCGGTTCCAACGACGCCTATTTTCATAAAGTCTCCTTCAAACCCAATAATTCCTAACGATGAGTCACGCGATTTGATTTTATCCCACAAGTTAGGTAAACATAATTTAAAATGCAAGCACTGATTTCCCTTCAAGAATTTGGTCTGAACCTATTACGCCCCTGCGGAGTCGATTTATTTTGCGTGGGCAAAAAATTTTTGGTTTTCAACTTAGTCAGTCGAAACCTCAAAGCAAAATACCATCGGTCCGTCCTTGGACTTTTTTGGACATTGCTTAATCCGCTGGCTACGACGCTGATTTTTTATTTCGTTTTTAAAATGGTTCTCAATGTCAAAGTCCCGCACTATCTGGCATTTATCATTTCTGGAATGCTTCCTTGGTCGTTCTTCAGCCAGACCATAATGGAGGGAATGGAAAGTATCGTCGGTAACCATGGGCTGATTTCAAAAGTGCCCATTCAAATACAAATCTTTCCTTTTGTGGGAACGGTTACTAATTTCATTACGCTGGTCCTGGCCCTCCCAATCGTAATTGGTACGGCGATTCTAACCGACGTCAATCTGGGTAGCTCAATTTTGCTGTTCCCGCTCTACCTAAGCCTACTCTTTTTGTTCACATATTGTAGCGCCACAATTTTGGCAGTTCTCTATGTCCTTCTTCGGGACTTAAGACATGTTTTAGGAATAGTTTTACAACTTTGGTTTTACGCCACCCCAATTCTTTATCATGAGTCAATGATCCCAAAACAGTACCATTGGATTCTGTATTTAAATCCCATTGCGTTTTTGTTTGTAGATATTCACGCTATATTAGTTCAAGGGACCTATCCTGATTTACATCATCTTCCGGTCACTTGCGCTTGGGTTCTTCTGGCCATCTGCTTGACACTTCTTATTCATCGCTTCATTGGCGAAGACTTAGTGGAGCAAATATAAATGAGCAATTCAAAGTCTCCACTCATAAGAATTAATGAAGTTTCTAAGAGATTCAGATACTGGAATAACTCTCCTAAGTCGTTCAAACAAATCCTCATCAATCTCATAAAAGGCAAGTTCAACTTAGGAAACAAAGCAACTTTGACAGTATTGGATGGTGTTAGTTTCGATATTTACCCGGGTGAGTTTGTAGGGATCATGGGACGCAATGGCGCTGGAAAAAGTACCCTACTGAAATTAATTTCAGGTATCTACATGCCCACGGCAGGTAAGATCGAAGTCAATGCCCCCGTTGCACCGCTGATCGAGCTGGGAGCGGGTTTCCACTATGAACTTTCAGGTTATGAAAATATTTTTCTCAATGCCGCAATTTTGGGATTCGGACAGAAAGCGACCCAAGCAGCTTTACCAGAGATTTTAGCTTTCGCCGAACTAGGTGATAAGATCTATATGCCAGTTAAGAACTACTCCAGTGGGATGGTTATTCGCTTGGGTTTTGCAATAGCTACCCATCTCACTGCTCCAATTCTGCTCATTGACGAAGTATTAGCGGTCGGAGATGTGGGCTTTCAGAATAAGTGCCTGAAGAAAATACATGACCTACACAAGTCCGGCAGAACCATCATCTTGATTACCCACGTCCCTGAAGCGGTACGAAACCACTGTAGCCGATGTATCGTGATTGATAACCATGTCAAAGTCTATGATGGCCCCGCAGCGCAGGGAGTTGATATCTATATGTCTGCGGTTGGTGCTTAGGGTGTGGCGTGAGCCCATTCCTTTTTGAAATTATACCAACGGTACTAGCGCTTCTTTTTACTTTTATTTGGTTCTTTCCAGAGCCACATAAGCTCCTGGGTTGGGGTGGAGATCCCTATTTTAATTTGTGGACACTGGAACAAGTCTGGTCCCATTTGAGTGGATTGGGCCGGTTTGGCCCGTTTGGCCTGGCGCGAGTTTTTTCTGGGGATTTTTGGGATACTCAAATCTTTTTTCCTTCATCCAACACACTCGCATTTTCAGAAAATCAAATTGTCTTAGGAATATTGTCTTGGCCGATCCGAGTCTTCAGTGGCAACGGAATTCTTACTCTCAATCTCTTCGCCGCTTTCATGTCTTTTGCCACCTTCTTTTTTGCCAGGAAGTACTTTCGAAGTTTAGGCGTATTGCGCTACGCCGCTTGGGGCGGATTGCTTTTCCAAGCTTGCGGTTGGATACAAGATCACTATGCTCATTATCAAAATATTTGCATTTTTCTATTCCCATTGGCGCTCTGGAGATGGCAAGAGTTTGTCAAAAGGCAAACGGTGTTTAATCTGCTTCTTTGCGGCTTTTGCTTCGGTTTTGCGGCCGGTTGGAACGTCTATTTTCAGATTTTCTTAAATGCTATCTTTGGATCACTCTTCCTGTATCAGTTTTATCTTAAAAAAATAGATAGGCGCTGGCTCATACTTCTAGCGGGAGCAGTCGCTGGGGTAGAACTACCATTCGCGATGAAATACTTTGAAGCGGCAAAACTGATTGGCAGTATGAAAGTCCCCACGGGGGAATACATCGACAACAGTGCCAATTGGATGACCTTTTTCGGTCACTGCAATCAAAGTTCTTTGCTTCAGCACCTCCTCCCTTTTTACCCCAACTTCCAAATATCCATTTCAAAAGTGAACTTCCTGGGCTTTGCGTGGATCGTCTTATGGATTATGGCGCTCGCGGGCTTCGGGGCACGGGTAGACTCAAAAACGCAATCAAAAGCAAGATTATTTGCAGTGGCAGCAATCCTTTTGGAATGGGCCGCACTCGGACCTAACTGGGGAATGATGCATATCCTGCGTCTCATCCCTGGTTTTGAAGGACTGAGAGATATTGGTCGTCTCCAATCTTTGGTGGCCCTGTTTTCACTGAGCGCGATATTGATTTACCTAGAAGAGAAAACAAAGTCCACTGAAGTGGCATCTGGGCTCTTTGCACGAAAATGGCCGGGTCTTCTCTTTTGCATTATGATTCTCGAACTCGTTCCCGGTGAACGGCCCAAATATTGCCCGGTACCAAAAGACTTGTATGGAAAATTGACTCCGTTAGAAGTTAAGCTCGCAGAGAATCAACCCCGGACTGAAGTCCGGGGTGCTGAATTGTCGAGACGGGGTTTGCACCCCGCCTCTCTGTCCGGAGGGGTCCCACCCCGCCCTGAAGGGCGAGGTTTCCCTCTCCTTGATGATTTAAATAAGAATGTCCGGCCCACTGATAGTGCATATTTCGTCGTACCTGACATTACCCCTGAATTCCAAATGACCCTAGCCCGCGACAGGATTCAGTTCTATGACGGTTATTCAGGTAGAATTCCTCTCAACTCCCACCTCCTAATCCTCATGAACCAATATCCAATATCAACAGAAGAAAAAATCAGGACCCAGCTCATTTTCTCGGGCGCTAAAAATTTAATGAGCATCGACGCAAAACTATCGAACGAATTGAGGGCAATGCCTTTTTTAAAGAATGAAGGATGTTATTCCCACTTTGATTATAACGTCTGCTTATTTTCAACTCACTGGACCGCACCCCAAGACCTTGCCAGACTCCGCCAACCTCAAATCGAGTTGGACCAAGATACCGATTGGGCCTATCCTCCCCAAGCGCACGGCCATCTTGGAATATTAAAGGCGACGCAAGCTGGTATTCTGAACTTCAAGGACACAGGAACGTGCTCGATTGAGACAACAACTACTTACGGCGGTTTTCTGAATTTTAAAGAAAGAAGAAATCTCTTAGGCCACGGATTTCATCAAGTTGAGTTTAAGTCCGGCGACGCCATTATCGAAAGAGAATCAAAGCAGTGGATTTTCTCATTTCCTAAGGCCATCAGACCGGATCGAAAGTATAGGATTTTGTGTAACTATGAGCGGGGGAACTAAGAATACTCGTTTTTACGAAAAATGGGCCAGCTTGTGTGGCGCCAGGTCAAGAAAAATCCGCCCTTCAAATACTCTAAATACTCTTGATTCGCGAATACACGATGTGTATAATTTTTACTAAAGATACACATCTATTCGAGGTGATCCCTATGCGCACAAATATTGTTATAAATAACGAGTTGATGCAAAAAGCACTGGAAACGGGCAAGTTCAAGACCAAAAGGCAGGCGGTAGAAGAAGGCCTCAAGTTACTCATCAAAATGAACGCTCAGAGCCAGTTAAGAAAGTTACGTGGAGCCATCCCTTGGGAAGGCAATTTAAATCGCATGAGAAGAGACAAAAAGTGATACTGGTGGATAGCTCTGTTTGGATCGATTACTTCAATGGGACGAAAAACTGGCAAACAGATAGACTGGATACTCTTCTAGACCAAGAGTTCATATTAATGGGAGACTTAATTCTTGCAGAGGTTTTACAAGGATTCAAAACTGAGTCGATGGTCCAAAAAGCCCAGGCGCTTTTAAGTCAACTTACGTTTGAACCCATGATGGGAAAAGAAATTGCCATCCAGGCCGCTAAGAACTATAGACTATTGCGGAGTTCCGGCATTACCCCCCGCAAGACGATCGACGTCTGGATTGCTACCTTTTGCATACAGAACAAGCATACTTTGTTAAATCGAGATCGGGATTTTGAACCTATGCGTAAGATTCTGCGCCTCGAAGTTTGTTTGGAACACTGAATATGGATAAAACTCCACAGTGGCTCCCTCAAGCACCACAAAACCTTCCCCGTACTCAACAAGTTCTTGCAATCATAGTGGATTTTCAAAGCACATCAGAGGCCGCCGAATTGTCAATTCAGCTCGCTCACTCTGGTTCTGCGCAGAACTCTAATCCAGGCGCCAAAAACTCGTTTCAATTGAAAATCATCCACCTCGACAACGGGAACTCCCCCCCTGTAAAGCTATCTCAGGCGCAAATTGAGAAGGGCGTCGAACTCCTCTCGACCGGGAGGAATCTAGGATATGCCGGCGCCCTCAACTTTGCCGTAGCGCACCATAAAACCTCGACCCCGGAAAATTCTAACACCGCCTATTGGTTTCTGAACTCAGACCTAGAGATTCCATCGGATTGCCTACCCAAACTGGTAGGAGTCTTAAATAGTCACCCTGAGGTGGGAGCCATAGGTCCCATTGTAAGGGACAGCTTTAGACACGAGAAAGTTTGGGGCGCCAGAGGCGTTGTTTCTCCGGTCTTAGGGACAACCGCAATGACGGATTGGAAACAGGGCGGAGTTCTACCCAAATGGTCCTACCTTCCGGGTTGTAGTCTATTAGTACGGGCAGCGGCATATGAAGAAGTAGGAAAACTCCCGGAAAATTATAAACTCTATTTTGAAGAAACTGAGTTTTGCATTCGGATGCAAAGAACTCAGTGGAAGCTCTGGGTTGACCCAACCGCTGACGTCTATCATAAAGTTCACAGCATGAAGGGAAGAATACCCGCTCGGCATTTTGCCTATTACTTCACTCGAAACAATCTGGTTTTTTGGAAAACCTGCTTCGGAATACCGGTTTGGCTTCAATTTCCGCGTACGCTCTATGTCGTATTCCGAGAAGTTCTTCTCCCCTTGCGCCGTGCCAAAAACTGGGCCGATGTAATAGACCGACTTCAATATACTTGGGGAGGACTGGTCGATGGGGTACTTTTAGCGATGAGTTGCCGACTGCGTTTTGAAAGAAAGCTTTTTCCAGAAAGTCCGCACGGGCCATGAAGATCCGAATTTATACGCCTTACTTTCCTTTGCCCGTCACAGAAGGGGCTTTTCAGATTATCGCCGACCAGATCAGCACTTTTTCTCAACTTGGACATTCGGTCGAGGTGGTACTCGTTTTAGAAACCTTGATAGAAGCTAAGATAAAGATCGACGCGCTGCCCGCCAAAGAAAATTTATTTCCTTATCAACTCAAGTCGTTACAAAATCATAAGAGAGAACCTTATCAAAGCTCCTCTAATCGATTACGTCGCGTCCTTTCTTCACTGTTTTCAGAATTGGCTTCTCCAGAACTCTTTTACTATCCCACGGAACTAAAAGAACGATCCTTTCTCGGACCTGCGGATCTAGCCATCTACCACTATAGCTTCAGCTATTCTTGGCTCCGCACCAGCGAAAGCTTAGGAGAAAAAAAGAGGGTGGTCTACTTTCATAATTTAGAGAGTGACCTATCACTTCTTCGAGCGAAAACATCCGTTAGCAAAATCCAAGCGGCAATCCACCTTCACAATTCTAGAAAACTCCGAAAACATGAAAAGGAACTATCCGAACTCTGTGACGAAATCTGGATGGCAAGCCCTAAAGACTATCAGAATTTTCTAAAAACGATGGGAGATCCACCTGTTAGTGCTCGGCTCCGCCTGACGCCCCCTACTTATCCAAAAGCTCTCAAACAAAATAGAACACAAAGCTTTTTAGACGCGGCTTCGAAGCGGAATGCCAAGATTGAAGAAAGCAACAAAGTCATTCTAGGATTTATTGGCGGAATGGACTTTGGTCCCAATTTAGATAGCGCTCAGTGGATTATTAAAAACCTGGCGCCCGCGCTTCAAAGTTCCCACTTTTCCGGAAAAATTCTTTTTGCAGGAAAAAATCCACCCACTTCACTCTTGAAAATGGCTGAACCCTACCAGTTTATCGAGTTTCTTGGCTTTGTAGAAAATATCGAAAACTTCTGGAACCAGCTCTCATTCATGCTCGTACCTCATATATCGGGCTCGGGAGTGAGAATGAAATTACTGGAAGCCGTGGCTTCTGGTGTTCCCGTCCTTGCAAACCCGGAAGCTATTGAAAGAACGCACCCCGACGTGCAGAATTCACCCTTTGTTTTGAACTGCAAAAACGTTGAAGAATGGATGAACCTGATTCTACGAGAGAAGCCATTTCAGACTCGCAAATCACTCATTCAGGCTCCCGCTCCCCATGCGTTAAGTGGCACTGAAGTTTATGGGTCGCTTTGTTTGTAAAGTGTAAAGAAAATGGGGGACCCAAGCCTTGGGTGAGCCACTTTGTTTACACTTTGCAAACAAGTTTGTATGCTGCGCTTCGCACTTTCTCACTCAACCCCCGAACAGAGCTCAGGATCTTCTCTTGATCCAGGGTCAACATCGTCTTCTTCCGCATCAACATCCGTCCTTGGCAAATGACCGTATCGACTTCAAGCCCTTGGGTCGCATAGACAAGCGTACTTCTTACGTCGTAAACGGGCTGAAGGTGCGGGTAGTTGAGATCGACCAAAATTACGTCGGCTTCTTTTCCAACCTCTAAAGATCCTGTCTTTTTCTCTATCCCAAGGGCTTGAGCTCCACCCAAGGTCGCACACTTTAAAGAATCCTCAGCCACAATGCCCGTGCCATCCACTGACGCCGGAGCCACAACCTTTTGTAACTTTGTAGCCAGGTCCATCACGCCAAAAATACTCAAATCATTCTTGCTCGCCGATCCATCGGTCCCTAGTGCCACAGGTATTCCAGCTCGAAGATACTTTGCTAAAGGGGCAATCCCAGAACTCAATTTTAAATTTGAATCCGGATTATGAACAATCGCGGTATTCGTACGTTTCATGATTTCTATATCGGCGTCATTGAGGTGAACACAATGGGCGGCCAACGTTCGTGAAGTCCGCCCGGATTTCAGAGACGCTAAAATGCCCAGTTCATTCAACCGCTGAACCGGGGTCTTTCCGTGGACTTTCAGAGATTCTTCAACCTCTCGGGCCGTTTCCGAGACATGGGTATGAATTGGGGAATTGTATTTTTCAGAGAGTCGAACAACTTCCTTGAGCAGTTCATCATTACAGGTATAAGGTGCATGGGGTGCCAAAGCGGGTACTATCCGTTCATGATCACGGTATTTTTCATATAACCGCTCAAACAACTGGGTCTTATTTGTTCCAAGAACTTTGTCTTCTGGTAGTGGATTACTAGCTGAAACCTGCCCAATCCAACCGCGCAATCCTGCCCGGTCACATACGTCCGCTATCGTTTCAGCAAAGAAATACATATCGCTGACAGTCGTTACTCCGAATCGAATACACTCCAGCGCCGCGAGTTCGGTACCAATTCGAACAAACTCCGAGTCCACCAGCGCTGACTCTAGAGGGAGAATCAGATCAAAAAGCCAGCGATGAAAAGGAAGATCATCCCCAAGGCCACGAAAGAGTGTCATCGCAAGATGCGTATGTCCGTTCACAAGCCCAGGCATCGCTACATGAGAATCCGCATCTATAAATTCTCTACAAAGAGCTTTTTTCTCTAGAGTCCACTTGGAGATTTCAGCAATCTTTTTTCCGGTTATGCCAATGAAATGGTTTTCGCCGGCATTCCCAAACGACTGAGAATTCGACTGAGATTCCGCACCTGACATCGTGAGTAAGTACTTACATCGAATTCCGATATCATACATTGCAGTATTGGTTGAAGTTGCCATTTCGAATGATCTTTCTATTAAAGAGCCTTTTCTGGCTCCTTTTCAATCCATTTCAGAACACCTTGCAGAATCCGTTGTGCTGAAATCCTGCAAGTTTCGATAATCTTCTCATGCTGCAGCGGCGCACCATCGCCCATTCCAGCCGCAGCATTACTAATCAGAGAAAGCCCAACCAGCTTGGCACCCGAGTGCCTCAATGCAATCGCCTCCCACACCGTTGACATTCCAACGGCGCTCACACCCCAACGACTGAAAAGAGCAACCTCCGCATGGGTTTCAAAACTAGGCCCTAGTAAACCCAGATAAACCCCTTCATGCACTCTGCCCGCTGTTTGTTTGAGGCAATCCTTCAGAGCAGCTCTCCATTCTGGATCATAGAGTGCACTCATATCAGGAAATCTTGGCCCCAACGGGGTGCCGTCCGGAAAGGTAGGATTCGGACCTGTCAGCGGGTTCTGCCCAGTCATATTGACATGATCTTGAATCACCATCACATCACCCACATGGTGCTTGGGATCCAATCCACCGGCGGCATTAGTCAATACAAATTTTGAAATTCCACTCAATCTCCCCAACATCACCGGAGATATAGCAGCGGCTGCTGGATGTCCTTCGTAGCCATGTAATCGACCGAGTTGAACTAGAACCGCCTTGCCACGGGCTTCATTGGCGTAAATTCGATACTTTCCGGCATGATCTACCACCGTAGATGGGACCATCCCAGGTATCTGCTCAAAGGAAAATTCTCCACGGCATACCCATGCATCTGAAGCCTTCTGTGCGGTCCCTGCAATGGAATCCATGGCGGCTCCAAAACCGGACCCCAAAACAATGTGCCAGGTGGGTTCAACCCCGGCAATCTTAAATTGACGCTTAAATTCCTGGATACTTTCCTTGCTCAGATTCATATTCTCTCGCTCAAATTTGATATCGCTCACGCTTATTTCACTCACATCATTCTATCATTTAAAACCACACCAGTAATCAATTCCCGGGGAGTCACATCAAAAGCGGGATTCCAAACGAGACACCCAGCCGGGCTTTTTCCGGCTCGGACTTCGTCCGCTGGTCTTTGCTCAATAGGAATTTCCTTACCTGACTTACAATTGAGATCCAAAGTGGTCGAAGGGGCTACCGTATAGAACGGGACTTGGTGGTGCCGAGCCAATACTGCCAAACCATAGGTGCCGATCTTGTTCGCAAAGTCACCATTAGCCGCGATGCGATCCGCGCCGACAAAGATCTTATTCACCTTGCCTTGAGACATCAAGAAGCCCGCCATATTATCGCAAATCAATGTAAAAGGGATTCCAACTTTGCTCAGCTCCCATGCAGTTAGTCTAGCTCCCTGCAACAAAGGCCTCGTTTCATCTACATAGACATGAATCCGTTTGCCTTGTTCATGGGCCTTTCGGATTACACCAAGAGCGGTTCCAATTCCAGCCGTAGCTAGCCCGCCTGAATTACAATGAGTCAGAACAGAATCTCCGTCTTGGATCAAAGCCGCGCCACGTTCGGCCATTGCATGACAAAGAGCCACGTCTTCGTCAAATATCGCTTCCGCCCCAGCCACGATAGAGTGTACCGACCCCGGACTGAAGTCCGGGGACAGGGAATGTCGGGACTGGGTTTGCACCCCGTCCCTCTGTCCGGAGGGGGCCCTCCTCGGAGGCCATCCTGGCCCCCGCTGCCCACTGGGCAGGCGGAAAGCTCCGCTCGTGCTTCGCTTCGCCCTAAAGGGCGAGGTTTCCCTCTCCTCGAAAAGCCGATCTACTGCAGCCATCAAATTTACTGCGGTCGGGCGAGCATCACGCAATTTTCTGGCTGCGGATACTACAGCATCTTGTGTTGCGCCTTCTTCCGCGAATTTTGCAAGGGCCAAAGCAGCTGCTACTCCGATCAATGGAGCACCTCGGACTGCAAGCCGCTGAATCAACCCGACCATATCGTCTGGACTTTTGCTCTCAATCCAAAGCTCCTCATGAGGGAGAAGAGTTTGGTCCAGGACTATCAACTTGTTGTTATGGTACTTCAAGCCCATCGAAATCATAGTCTTCATAAAATTCGTTCTCCAAGTCGCTTTCTCATCTCTCGTAGAACCGCTACTTCTTCAGCCGATAGACTGCTGAGCCCCCCCAGATCCAAAGCAGTCCTTAAAATCACTGCGGAATGTTCAATCCGCTCCATACCATTATAGGCTTCATCCAAATCCTCGCCCCAGCTGATCGCCCCGTGCCGAGACAAAATCATCGCTCGCGAATGTGGAAGATACGGAATCAGCACCTCGCCCATTTGAGCCGTTCCAGGCCTGGCGTAAGGCACGAAGGGCATACTGCCAACTGCCAGAATCAACTCGGACATACATTCCGAGGGAAGTTCCTTGAGATCTGGCCGAGCAATCGACCAAGCAATCGCAGTTGGAGGATGAGCGTGAACGACTGCCTTCGCCTTTGGACAGCGTCGGTAGACCTCCAGGTGCATCAGCCTTTCGGACGATGGGGTCCCATGCAAAATCTGATTTTCGATGGTAACAACCGCAAAATCAGACACCTCCATCTCAGCTTTATTCACGCCAGAGGGTGTAATCAGAATCTCCTCATCCGAAATCCTAAAACTGACATTGCCATCTGCCGCAGCCAGGAAGTTCTTCTGATTGAGTTTCTTACAAATCGAGATAATTTTCGTTTTGATTTGATCTGCTTGCATAGAGTTTACCAGATTGAATTCGTAGACTATATTTCACTGCGTTCCGTGTCAAACAAAATCCGGTTTTTGAGTGGATGGCAAATTTGGGAGATCGGAGAGAGAGCAGTACCTAGCCCTTTACTTGAAAGCCATAGGCCGCCGCAGCGGTTTTCAATTGTTCGTCATGGGTAAAAAAGTTCCAAGGTTTGCGAGGATTCTGGTTTCGAAGCAACAAAGCAGTTGAAAGGTGAATTGCATCTAACGTTTTAAGTCTGACACCAAAAGGTTGGCAAGCCCGCAAAATGACTTGCGACTCCAAAGAAACAATGCTGATCCCTAAAAATGCTTTCTCTAGAATAACAAGTGCTTCCGAAAACACCTTGTCAGACCATCCTGAATCCAATTTTTTCCGTTCTATAACTCTTAGACACTCCACTTTTATGAGCTCGCTCGCATAGGCATTTTCTATGGCACCCCACTCAAGGTTATCTATCTGAGGAGTCTGATTAAATAGACGAGATAGCACGATCGAAGTATCCACGTAGGAATGCATTCTACCGACCCTCTCGATCTTTCCATAGCAGCTCAAGGATGGACGAATCTTGTACGGCCACAGCCGCCGCTTCTGGAACCGAAATTCTCAGATCCCTTATTTCAGAAAATGGCACCTGTGCCGGAATAATTGTGAGTTGATTAGCTTGTTGAATTCCTTCTATAGATGCCACGTCTTTGCCATGATCAGTCACGATAACACTCTGACCACCCTGGACTAGCTTAAGAACAGCCGATAAATGAGATTTAGCTTCACTTACGCTAAACCTATGATTTTTTTTAGAAATACTAGACAATTCAGCCTCTCGTTTTTTACCTTTACTATTCCTTTGAGCTACATTTGCTTGGCCTTTTGATTCTAGTCTTTTCATGACTAGAGTATGACCTAATTAGGGTTGCGTTGCAATACGAACCGGGAACTAGAGAGTTTTTGATGCGATTAACAAAAAAATAAGATAACCTTCCATATTAACCCTATGAAAATCGGCGTCGGCGTCGTCACCTTCAATAACAGCCAAGAGGACCTCAGAAAATTCGCTAGAGCTTTTTCCATCGCTGCCCGGGAGGTCACGCCCGCCGTTTCTCTTTTCTTTGTCGACAATGGCAATCCCTCACATCTCAGTGACCTTTTTCAAAAAAGCCCCGACGGAAACCTCGAAGTGCAAGCACTCCCGTCCCAAGGAAACGTCGGTTACACTCGCGCGATAAACCGTCTCATGAAGGCCGCGTTCGACGAAAATAAATTAGATGGTTTTATTACTGCGAATCCCGACGGCGCTTTTCATCATGCAGCGTATCTTAACTTTATCAAACGCCATACAGAGTTTCCACAAGCTGTCCTAGAAGCCCGTCAATTTCCAGAAGAACATTCCAAAGTTTATGACCCTGTCAAACTGGATACATCTTGGTGTTCGGGTTGTTGCATTTTTATCCCTCGAAAAATTTATGAAAAAGTAGGCCCCTTTGACGAAAACTTCTTTATGTATATGGAAGATGTGGACTTCTCCTGGAGGGTCAGATCACAGGGATTCCAGATCAAGCTCTGTCCCGACGTACTCTACTGTCATTTCGTCTTTGGGCGCCCCATCAACGAAACGGCCATCAAACAACAGTACGTATCCGGCCGTTATCTCGCGTGGAAATGGGGTCATCGTCGCTTTTTTCGTTGGGCTCAAAAAACCCTATTGAGGAAAAAGGGATTTACGCAACAATCACTGCCCGCCTTGACTGAAAAAAAGCCTCACTTCTCGCGCCGCGAGAGAATGGTCACCTACTTCAAAAGAGCTTTCTTTTTTTCGGAGACGCGATGGTAGACAGCGCAGAAGGAGACATAAATAAGACAAAGGACCTGATTAGCGTCGTCGTTCGGTTCCACGATCCAGAAAAGCTTCCACAATTGGATGAGGCCCTATTTAGCCTGAGCTGCCAAACTTATTCGAAAATCCAAGTGATTCTTGTCGTTCAGCGGAATACTCAGATGGACGAATCATTTCTAAACGCCCTGAAACTCCTCATTGCAAAACAACCCTTTGAAGACCCTGCAATTCATAAAGCTGCGTATGTTGACATTCCTAACGGCATGGATGGTAGATCTGAACTACTGAACCAGGGTATCAAGCTAGCAGATGGCCAATACCTCGCTTTCTTAGACTACGACGATGTCGTCTACAATCAATCCTACGAACTTCTGATCGATAGAATCCGTGACTCTAAGTTTCCGGTGGCCGTCGGAGGTTGTATCCTGGCTACTCAAGAGCGGATCACTGACGACGCCAATCGCGAACACCCAACGAACAACTATGACGGTAATCCTGGTCACCTCTACACCGTCTCAAAACGCCCCTACCTCGAACCAGGCAGCGCGAAAACAAAACTAGATCTCATTGCAGCAAACTTCATCCCAATCCATACCTTCGTTCTAGACCGCACTCAAATCGACCCCACCTTGCTCAAATTCAACACCTCGCTGAAATGCTATGAGGACTACGAAGTTCTTTTAAAATTAGCTTCCAAATATGAATTCGACTTCAAGCTCCTTGACACACCACTTGTTGAATATCGGATACGCAATGATGGATCCAATACCATTCCTACCCATGAAGCCTCACCCCAAGTTCGCCAGCAATGGGAAGAATCTAAACGGTACATCGAAAACCTCAAAACAAATATGATGATTCAAGTGAATGCCAAGGACCTATCTGACTTGGTCAAAAGCCATGATCGCCTCGCAGCAGAGCGCAAGACCCTCACGTTTCAAATTGCGGCCATCTGGTACAGCTTAACTGAGGCATGGACACCGATTAAGAAGCTAAAACGCCTTGGATTTTCAGGGATTGCGTTTACTGCAAAAAAACTCCGTAGTATCCGAATCTTCTTTTTTAGATGCGTCAGGTACAATGATTAACCTATTTACGAATGGCAAGACTAAGGTGCTAATTTATAAATCTCCCGATAACCGTCGATGAATATTTCTCCAGATGGAGCAAGCGCTGCACCGGGAAGAAGACCAATCCGACCTAAAGGATTTTGAAATGACTGGACGGGTGTACCGTTCGCGGTCAACTCAATTGGACCGTACCCACCGACGCCAAAGATATTCCCATTAGGTAGAACAAGAAGGGATGTCATATTACCATAACCGCCAGAACCGTCAGGAGAGTTCTGAAAAGAGGAAATGTAAACACCGTTCGTAGCGAATGACGAATCCAATGATCCATCCGTATTAAAACGAGCGATATAAAAGGAATTCAGCGTTAAGGTAATTGGATTTCCAGTATTTCCATACCAAATGTCGCCACCCACTAGAATTTTTCCATCGCTCTGTAGAGCGATCGCCATACAAGGGAAAGCACCGAAAATATCGGCCGGCTCCGTACCTGAATCTCCAAAAGTGGAGTCAGCAGATCCATCGCTATTCAATCTCATAACGGTTGTAAAAGGGTTACTCCAATACTCAGATTGATATTCCCGTGTGGAGCCGCACGCGACAATTTGCCCGTTGCTTTGTAAAGCAAAGGAGGAAGCATAGGCACTACTTCTTCCAGAAGTTCCAAAACTTGTATCTGATGTGCCGTCAGCATTAAATCGATAGATCACGCCCTGATACATGAGTGCGAGAATCTTTCCATCTGGTTGAATAACTGGAGAAATGAAACCTTCGGAATTATTCTGATTGATATCTACCACGGAAAAACTCGGATCAACAGTGCCGTCGGAATTGAAACGAATGACGATCGAATCTTGGTTGTATGAATAACCCGTAGCGACGATTTTGCCATCTGATTGAATTGCACTGCCATCTAAATAAGAGTTTGTGCCATAATCTGCGGTAGCGATTCCATTGCTACCAAAAGACGAATCTAGAGTGCCGTCGGAATTAAAGCGTGCAATTTCTAGCTCGGAACCGTTGTCACCATCCCCTCCAGAGTTTGTTCCGCCTACGTGAATAATTTTTCCATCCAGTTGCACCGAAATTGAAGTTTGGATATTTAGTCCCTGACTGAAAGTAACTGGAGCAGAATTTCCGTTCCCGAATCCTTTAACCACGCCCGAACTCGGCTTTGGGCTAGGACTCGGTACAGACGAAGGGATCGGCAAAGGGGAAAGACTGAAGTTACCGCCAGGAGCTAAGTTCGGAATCTCGCAACCTGATTGCGAAAGTAGGTAGATCGGAAGGAATATAATAAATTGACTTCCTGTTCGCATTCGTACTCCTTTGGGCACAACCACATGCCTCTAAGCCCTATTCTATCGGAACAGGGAATAATACGATAGCGTGTCCGATCTGACTGTGTGTGCAGGAAGACCTTCAAACACTCAAACGATTGAACCAATATCTGTACTGTTAATTGGCACCTTCTTATTGCTAAGGAGATTGCCGGATGAAGTTACTCCCAAAAACGTTGTCAATTGTGCCTCACTCAGTTTACTGTCTAAAAATCGCTATGATCCAAAAAAACATAAGACACCTAGGACTTTTAGTATTTTCATTCGTATTTTGTATTTTTAATCTTCACAATATCTTAGTTTACGATCCGTTTTGGGGCTATGATGCTCCTGGACATATTCGTGTTGCCCAGTATATTTTGGAGCATCACTCGCTTCCTGTCGTTGGCACCTATGCCGCGTCAAACCCGCCATTTTACTATATTTGGTCGGCCATGATTTTAGGACTTACCGGAAGTATAAAGATGGTCCAACTTTCTTCCTTTCTCTTTTTTACCTTGGGAATTGGATGCTTTTATCAATTGCTTAAAATAATGAAGATTGCTCCATCCAGAAGTTTAGTCTGGACGGTTTTTTTTAGCTTTTTAGCCGTTGGTCTTGAGTATTGCTATATGGTTTTCAACTACGGAATGGGATATGCGTTCTCCATTTTTGCAATTGCGATTATGGCTTCTCTTTTTCTAAAAAAGCCAGGACCAAATACAAAATGGGCCATCATTGGAATTGGAATTCTAATTGGATTGGGTATGCTCACATCCCTCACAAACTGTGCGATTATTATCGCCTGTGCATGCGGAATTTTTTTGCTCCCAGATTTAAAGTTAACGAAGCGACTGGCCTATTTCAGTATTCTTATACTTACCGTTGGGGCAATGGTTTTTCCATACTACAAATATAAGATGCAGCAATATGACTGCTTTTTTTGCACCAAAAACCGTATCGAATCAAAACGCGCACTCACCGAAGCCTATGACCCATATTTTTATTATGGGTTTCCAGCAACTGGCTTTGACAAGCCCTATTATCCGAACGACCGATTCACTTTGTGGCTAACACTACATGAAACATTCTATGGTGATTATTTTGAATATCTGATTGGTCCAAGCTACGCCAACACTACCGCCCCCGCCGTGGGTCGCGACCTGCCTTTGACACTGGTTGGGCAACATTTTATAGGTCCCAACCGTATCGCGGAAATGAGAATTCTAAATATCTTGGGGCTTGGAATATCAGGATTTCTAATCTTAGCTCTTGGTCAAAGCCTGCTCCGAAGTTGGAAGTTTTTTCGAGGAACCGACGCCGATGGAGCCCTCGACTGCTTCTTGCTGCTAAGCATGGCAGGGGTTTTTGCCCAATTTCTGGTTTACATCCACCGCTATCCCAATGGTGTCAATGTTCACTCGGGATACCTTTATCCAGCCGTATTTTGTTGGTTAATACTCGCTGCTCGCAATCTCAAAAAGCCTGGACTATTTGCACCCTGCGCGGTCTTCTGTAGTGCCTACAGCTTAATGAGTTTTTGGACTTTTTGGCTACATTAGACAGAACTAACTTATTTTTGCCAGAGCTCGATCGAGCAAAGCTTGATGGTCCAGGAGAGGAGCCTGAGATTGCCCATCCCCATTCAGTCGCGAGGACACTTTAAGCGCTCGCTCCACCGCCATATCGACGTTCACATACTCAAAGAAGCTAAATCTTCCAACCAAATGGAGGTTTTGATCATCAAAATATTTCCGGATCTTCATAACGTTAGATTCGTAATCGACGTCATAAACAACATAAGAGCGGGAACAGCGACGAACATCTTCAAAAATAATTTGCGAAGGATCTTTAATTAAACCTCGAGAAAGCAAACCATTCCGCACATGATCTCGAATTTCGGAGTCATTGAGATTCCACGTCTTCGAATCTGGAAGGCAAGTAATCTCTGCCTGAACACTGTAATGACCCTCAGGAGCATTGCCTTGAGAAAAGGTACAAGGATAGCTGAGGCGATTGACGAGAAAATCAGCCTCTGGAAAATAGATTGCGGTGAATTGATCCGTATCCACACCTCGAATTCCAATCGAAACTACAATCATTGGATTCACAATCAGACGATTGATCGCATCAGTAATTTCCTGTGGTACAGAAAACCGAAGACACTTCACTAATTCTTGAATTGGCATTGTCGATACAAGGCCAGAATATTCCAGACCGTCAGTCCCATCGCTTACAATAAAACCGCCCTGTTTCGTACGTTCGATCGAACGGACATTAAATCCGTATTGAATATCAGCACCCTTTGCCCAAGCTTCACAGATCGCTTGGTACCCACCTTTTTTAGGATAGTGGTAATAGAGTTGATGCAAATACCCTTCCGTTTCAAAACCGATCGCGGACTTAATAATATCGTCAGAAGGGGGATTGGGTATTCGGTCCGCCCAAGCCATCGATAGCTTTTCAACTGCAATATTCCAGACCTTTTCGTTATAGGGAAAGAGGTACCGATCACAGATCCCGGCCCCAAAGGTCTTCAGCATCCATTCTCGCATATTTTTTGGATGAGGATACTCCGCTTGATAAGGGTTATTCACAAAACCTTTCAAACAGGCAAAGTTATCTTCAGGGGGCAGCGACTTAAGATCATTTTCAAAAGGATATTTTATTAGTTTATTTTTAAATGAAATTTTATTATTTCGACGACACTTCTGAACATTTGCTCCCAGAGACTGAATCATGAACTCAAGCACAGCTTGATTCTTAGAAAACATGATATGAGGACCATAATCAAAGGTGAAGCCTTCCTTAAGAAAGGAACTCGCGTGTCCTCCCGGATTCTTGGCTTTCTCAAGAATTTGGGTCGATGAATTCAGAAATAGGCTCATCGCTAGCCCGGATGGACCTGCTCCAATGATCCCGACTTTAGATTTCTGCGAATTACTCATTGAATTTTTCTAGTGCAACACTAGGAATTGAAGCTTTAGATCCAAAACGCACATCCCAAATACGTTTGATCGTCCACCAAGCGCTTTCGAGCGGCCGCATTGTTGAAACACCCTTTCGTTCTCTATAGTCAATATATTCCAATTTAACCTTATATCCTTCCTTAAGTGGACGAAGTAAAAGCTCGACCGGAAGTGCGGCACCTTGCGCACGATACCTTAATCGGTCAATCATCGACTTTCGATAGGCGCGCATACCACTATGTAAATCCGTGACCCTCGTAAGAAACAAAATACTCGCCAACAACGCAAAACCAAAATTAGCAATATAGTTCAACCAGGGCATTGCCTCTGGCTTTGATCTCAAACGAGAACCATCGACAAGATCCCAATTTTCCTGAAGAACAAGTTGTGCAAATCGCGGAATATCCTCAGAAGGATATGTATCGTCGCAGTCCATTGTAATTACGACTTCCCCCCTACCTGAGCGAAGTGCTAAGTCCATGGCAGGCCCATAACCCCGCGGCGGGAACTGTCGGATGACACGTGCGCCCAGCTTTTCGGCAATCTGAGGGGTTTGGTCTTTACTTGAATCAACGATCAGAATTTCAGCATCAGGTACATACTTCTTGATATCATCGATCACCTTGGCAATAGCGGCTTCTTCGTTCATGGTGATCATAGCTACTGTAATTTTTGGCGAAACCAATGTCATTGAGATACCTTAGACAAGAACTTGATTCTGGTCAAATCAGATACCTTCCCTGAAAACCGTTTCGACCATCCAACGCTTTCTGCCAACGGGTGACTTCCAATCCGGACCTGATCAGCACTGCTTGGGAAGAACTCCGTAGCACCACTCAACCGTACAACACCGTCCACTTTGACGCTGTAGTTCTTATAAACCTCGACATCCATTCCTCTATCTCTCAAATAGTGGGGAATTGGAGAAAACGGAGAATTCATAAGCATGTATAAGCGATTCGAGTTAAACAAGGAGCCCAAATTCCCGCTTGGAAAAAGTGATCCTAAAGCTACTTCGATCTCATAGGTTTTTGAGGGATCAAATTCGATTTCGTCAGTAAGCCGATTCTCCGGATAAATTCCAAATTGAACAACACGTGGTCGTACGTACTTGACATAGACCGCGTTATATTTCCAATTTGGACGTCCAGTGAGAATCAAAGGCTCCATAAAAGGCTTGGAGAAAGGTTCAAAAAACCCGGCAAATTCTTTAAATTGAACCTTCATCTTGATCGGACCATATTCCGATTCCCTAAAAAACAAATCTGTAACCCAATCAAATTTCTTTTCAATGCGTTCGTACGTCTTAGAATCTTCATGCATGAACCTAAGAACATGCCCTGTCATACTCCACGCTAACCCAGACAGAACTCCGAAGACTCCAAACACCGAGCCAACTCCCCAGATCACCCGATTGGATGGGCCCTCGACCCATATCTTTCTAATAAGCAACACAAAGCCAAAACAAGACAAAAGCAAAAAAAACTGCAGAAAATCGATCAAATAACGCATTCCTATCGTGGGAGTGCATAAAATAATGAATAGATTGATGAGTCCGGGTATTGCGACAATAAAACCGAAGTAGCGAACGCGTTTACCGTCGGGTTGAGCGCGACCTGTCGGATAGTAGAAACACGCCAGGCCAAAAATTAGAAAGGGCGCGCAATAAAGGGGATTAATTACCGGCATCATTCCAAAACACTTGGGTTCAAATGGGAATAAATAATAAGAATTAAACACATCAAAATACGGGAAAAAAATGCTGGCCTTTGTGTAGTTGAGAAAAAGAAGATAAATATTTTGCCAAATATTGTGAACTCCAAAAGTAAAATCCTTAATATCCCAAAAATGATGCTGTTGGTGCCGAATTCCAAAATCCAGGAAGTTGCCAAATCTGACATAATTCATTATTCCAAGAACAACTAGAATGATGGAAAAGGGTCCGAAAGCAGAAACAAAATGAACAAATATTTTGGCCCTATTTTTGAGAATAGAACCCAATTTGAATCGGTTTGCCTTTGGCTCGTTTCCAAAGAGCCGGGAAAAACTCATTTCAAAAACCGTCCAAAACAAAATAAAAAACGCGGCAAGAGCATAGCTGTATCTACTAGCGACCGCCATACCTCCAGAAAAGCTCGCTAGCAATATCCAGCGTAGGCCACCATGGCCTCCGAGGTTTCCCTCTCCTCGATAAAACCGCAGCGAAAAATAGCAACAAAGCAACGTCCAAAATACCGCGCTCACTATGGCCGCTTCATACACGGCTGAAAAGCGAAGAAAGTAGCCCGCCAAATTGCTAAATCCGAGGACTGCAGAACAAAGCAGAAAATCGAAGCTCTTTCTTCGAAATCCAAGCGCTTTATAAAAAAGCGAAAGGATTGCAAGACTCACCAAAAATGTGCCAATTTCAAAAAACAATACCGGCATACCTCGCGGCATACTGCGGTTCATTAGAAGCTTAAATGGTGCAAGAAGTGTAATCACGGGCGCTATTCCGAAGTACATATAGCACTTCCCGTTAAATACACTATAGTCTCCGTGCACACATTCATTGGGATCAATACTCAATCGGCCTGCAAGCACGGCGTCCGTATAAGCATTATAAGACAGCCCGTTCGGAGTAGTAGAAAAGCTGTAAAAACAAATGACAGCCAATATGATGACAGCTAAAAAGAATTTCAACCTTTGTGCAATTGCAAACATAAGTGATTCATTTCTCAACCTTACAAAATGCAAAAGTATTTAAACCAAACTTGTGTTTGAAACATTGAATCATCGAAGGCTTAAACCCCCCCCGAACAAGGACCGGCCAAAGATCTTTGACATCATAATACATTTTATGATCATTCATTTCTTCTTCTGGACTGAAATGTAATCGAAAAGCTGCAAACTCGAGGAAGGCTTTCCCTCGCCATGAAGGCACATTCAAAAGACAAATCCCACGCGGGGCTAAAATTCTTTTAAACTCGGTAACTGCAAGGAGGGGGTCCCAAAGGTGTTCAAGTACGGAAATACACATGACCACATCCATGCTCTGGCTCGGGATTTTTACAACCGCAGACATCAAATCACCCTTAATAGGGATTGTCTTTTCATGCGACTCAAGTCCCTTGTCCAAATCGACATCGACAATTGTCGCGCTTTTCACCTGATCCAATACGCTACGCGTAAATTTTGCGTGATATCCGCAACCCAAGTCAGCAATTCTAAGTCCTTCGAAAGAAGGAACCCAACGATGGATCTGCCGAGCCGAAAGCCAGACTCCGAAACGATCCACTAATGTGGGTGAATAGCCCTGACCAAAAGAGGTTGACCTCACTTGAAGTTCAGATGTCATTAGATTTTCCTTGGACGTTCTTTGTGTAGATATCTGTAGCATGCAACAAAAGAGTAAAAGTAAAAGTAATAAATGCCGCAATCAAAAAAAAGATTCCTAAAATAGCTAAATGACTACTTTGATCAACCGCAGGTAGACTCAAGCCATTTCTGACATAACTCAAAACCAACGGCACTAGCAAAACCGATCCAACGAAACCCATCACTAAACTAGCCAATACCGTTCTATTGTAGGAGAAAACATTCATCCATTTCCCCCTCCTGGTACCCTCATAATTGAAAATAAAGCCGGCCAGTATTCCCATATAAATAGACTGAATACCAACCACCGACAACGTCAGTCCTAAAAGCATCCAATAGAGCGAAAGCGTAATAGGACCAAAACGTACCGGTCCCAAAGACAGTCCAAAAACTAAAATACTTCCAACTGTCAGTAGCAATATTCCCGGTTTGAAAAGAAAGAAATCCGGACCATAAATGAACATTGCTTTTAGGTTGATCCAGGCAGCTTTCCAGGGCGAAAACCATCCTTCCCTCTTGTGATGGCTGAGTCTCCCCTCTTTGTCTTTGAGAAATCGAATCGGCACTTCCACAGTCCTCAATCTCAAATGGACTGACTTGAGCACCATTTCAGATGCATATTCCCAGGACTGAGATCGAAGATCCATTTTGAGAAAGGCATTCTTGGTGACCCCTCTCATTCCACAATGAATATCAGTGAACTGGCTCGAGTAGATGATATTCAAAATCCAAGTCGTCACAGGAGTCCCTAGATACTGATGGAGTGGCGGCATCGCGCCTGGCTCAATGTACCCCCGAAACCGAGAACCCATGATAAATTCATTTCCTTCTCGAAAGCGCTCGATAAACGGCTTAATTTGCCTAAAATCATAAGTACAATCACAATCGCCCAAAATAATATACTTGCCCCGCACATACCCAAGAGCATCAATATAAGCTCGTCCCAGCCCCCTCTTCGGGGTTTTTAGAACTCTGGCGCCCTTTGAAACAGCAATTTCAGCAGTTTTGTCAGTAGAACTATCGATGATCAAAATCTCACCGATGACGCCAGCAGATCGAATGCCTTCATGGCACCAGTCCACAAATTCACCAATAGTCAGCGCTTCATTAAGCGCGGGAACACAGATGGTCAATTCCGGAGCTTCAACATCCTTTTCCGGAATTAGAAGCTCTATTTCGGGGTCGTTTAAACTTTGCTGACTCACTGACCCATTCGCCCTTCCTTGATATCCAAAATCATTGCTTCAATGGACTGCCGGAGGGCTTCCTTCGACGTTCTCTTACATCTCCACCCCAAGCTCTTGATTCGGTCCGTATTGAGTCTGACAATAGGTACATCACCCTTCCAACCTCGGTTGCCGCCTGTATACTCAAATTGAGTTTGACCTGATTGAATTCCACAGCATTCCACAGCTAGATGAGCGATTTCCGACACAGTAATGTAATCACCTGTAGCAACGTTAAAGGCCTGAAATGGACTAACTGCCTTATCCTTCGCCAATAGAACGGCCTCAAGGACGTCAAAAACGTGAATATAAGATTTACTTTGGCTCCCATCGCCTAAAATTCTCAGCACACTGGAATCTTGAAGCAACCGCCTGGCAAAATCAAAACCTACACCATGGGTTTGCCTGGGCCCCACTACATTTCCAAATCGAAAACAACAAGCCATCATGTCGAACATATAGCAATAGCTGGAAATCAAAGCTTCCCCGGCCAACTTACTTGCACCATATGTTGAAACTGGGATTAGGGGAGCAAAATTTTCATGAGCTTCAGTTTCTCCAATATCGCCATAGATCCCACTGCCGGAGGCGTAAAGGATTTGCTTAGTTTCCGAGACACGCATTGCTTCAAGGACATTTTGGGTCAAAAAGGTGCCTTCTCTAAAATCAATATCTGGCTCTGTGGCTGCCCGCGCAATATCTGGGTTCGAAGCAAGATGAATGACAAGGTCATGACCCCGCATGGATTGAGTGAGAAGAGAAAGATCGCTGACTTCGCCTCGTACGACCCGAAAACGTTTGTCCTTGTTATGATGTCCAAAGTGCCAATCTCGTCCCGAGGAGAAATTATCGAAAAGAGTCACGCTTTCGACCTCAACCGTCGATGGAAGGCCAGCGATTTCCGTCGCTGATAGAAGGCGATCCGTAAAGTGGCTGCCAATAAAGCCAGCCCCTCCCACAATGAAATACCTCTTTGCGCGCATGATCATTTTCTCCGTATTTTGATAGGTATATCAGGAACTTCGAGTTGATACAGAGAATTTTATGGTGCGTCCCAAAGCAGACATGAAATACTTGACAATTAAACTCTTAGAATAGCGATTAAGATTTCATTCTAAAAATTCTCAAATAACGTTAGTGAATTAACAAAAGTTATAATTAACATTTGTTAATTTCAAAATCCTACTTTAAACTTTTACAAATGTTAAATAAAGAACTCGATGAGTTTCGAAATGCATGGGTATCTTCGACTCCCGTTCAACTCATAAAACCAAAGATCCCTGAACTTACCGGAGTCAGAGCAATTGCGGCATATATGGTTTTCCTGCATCATTACCCGGTTTTTTCGAATCGCTCTCTCCTTTATTACATTTTTGCCGAATTCCAAATCGGGGTCACTTTATTCTATGTTTTAAGTGGTTTTGTCATTGCCTATAATTATTTTGACAGTGCTGAAAAAAGCATCAGCTGGTTCGGCCGCTACTTTAAAAATAGGTTTGCAAGAATTTTTCCGGTTTACATCCTCGTCGTCCTGCTGAGTTGCCAGGGATGGACTCCGTTTGATTGGTTCATGAACCTCACCCTACTGAAAGGCTTTTTCAATGATTATAAGTTCATGGGAATATCGCAGTCCTGGAGTCTCACGGTAGAAGAGACATTTTACGTTTTAGCACCCTTTATTTTCTTCTATCTGCGCAAGAAACGCTTTGAACCGAGCACATATTTAAAACTCTTGAGTTACTTCTACGGAATTGCAGTGAGTCTACTTTGGTTTGGAAGAATGATTAAATGGCACGGCTTCTTCTGGAATTTTGTTTTCGTATTTCACTACACCTTTTTCGGACGCGCACTTGAGTTTTTAGTCGGTATTTTCTTGGCCCGTCTCGTTTCGCGGGGGTCGATAAAACGAGCCAAGAATCAAGTACAAGGCTTGCCCAAATACACAATGGCAGGAATCTCTGCAATAGCTCTCGTCATGACCGTTATGGGCATTAATTTTCGAAACGGACACCAAATCCCGTTAAATGTTCCTTGGATCCACCATCTTTTCGTACCAGCCAGCCTCGGGCTTTTTCTCTTTGGACTTATTACCGAGACTTCTATTCTTAAGCGACTTCTCGCAACAGGCCTTTTCAACACCCTCGGAAAAAGCTCCTATGCTTTTTACTTAATCCATGTAGGTTACGTGACGTCTTACATTCCTGCTAAAAATACCTTTAGCTTATTTATTGGTTTGAACGTCGCTTCGGTTTTTATTTATTATCTTTACGAAAATCCGATGAATCGATTGATTCGAAGAGTTCGGGTATTTTCAACTCCCAAAATATCACAAGAAATTGCGAAAGATTGCAAACTTCTCGAATCGATTGTATAGGAAGTCAGCACAATTAAATCGCGATTCTTATGAATGAGGCAATTATTTACTCCATTGAAACAAGTGGTAAACAATTGCCTCCGAATTGCTTTAATAAAGTCAACTACCGAATATAATCAACGCAAATCAAATACGTCGAACCACCTAATATTCATTCATTTACTGGTAGTACTCATACACGACAATAATTCCATCTGCTCCAGCTCCTCCTGACGCTCCTGATGTACCCAGCATTCCACCTGTGCCTTTAGCGCCTACTTGAAAAGAATAACTCGAAGGAGATGAAATAATAGCGTCTATATAGCCACCAGCTGATCCTCCTGCTCCTGCGCCCACAAGAGAACTTCCCCCGGCTCCCCCACCTCCCGAACCTGTATTAGCAACAGCGTCACCTCCGTTTGTGGGTCCTCCAGGCATCCCGCCACTTCCACCCCCGCCGAAGGGTGAGCTAACTCCAAAACCGCCTAATATCTGAGTTCCAACCGCGCCAGGCCCTGTCGATGAACCTCCAGGGATTTTTAAAGCAAATGGACCAGCTGAAGAAGTAGCTGTACCGCCTGTCACGCCTCCCCCGCCGTTACTGTTTGAATAGCCTCCAGTACCCCCACCTGCATATAATAAAGTACCATTAAAATTAGAATCAGTACCAGGGTTACCATTAGAGCCGCCGGTTCCATTAGCTCCTCCCCCTCCTCCTCCTCCAACCATGACTACCCGAATATAAAGTACGCCAGAAGGAGTAGTATAAGTTCCCGTTCCAGCGGCAGAAAATCCTCCACTATAAGTTGTGGTAGTAGCAACACTAACGGAAGGAGCTTGTGGGGCACTTGATCCTAACGTGAGCCAAGTACTTCCATTGTAACCGTAAAAAGCGTGGCTATTTGTATCAAGAACTATATCCCCAGTTTGATAGTTCCCAACATTGAAATTGTTAGCTAGAGTACCGTAAACATTGGGTGCCGTAAAACCAATACCATTCAGCAATTTAAAATTCCCAGCATTAGCTGATATTGCTGAAAATCCAACAAGAACCCCCGCTAAAATCGGACGAAAATTCATAAACTCCCCCTTTAAGAGAATTGAAAAACGATTTAGAGCCTGAAAATGTCAAAATCGTACCTATGACACAAATATTTAGAGCATCCTTGCAAGGATACAATGAGAGTGAAATGGATCGAATTTACATTCTATTAGGCATATGCTAATCAATCATAAATATATGTCAATCGCTAAATTTACT
>Ga0206877_10084_pt1 | contig 29462 bp, 23 predicted proteins | sample Alteio_BWOrgCont_7_FD_152623 | JGI IMG/M metagenome (GOLD analysis project Ga0206877, IMG submission 152623) | Enriched cells from forest soil in Barre Woods Harvard Forest LTER site, Petersham, Massachusetts, United States -... | ecosystem: Environmental > Terrestrial > Soil > Temperate forest >...
TCGTCAGCATCTTCATGTCGCGCTCGCGCTACGTTTCCAAGAAGCGGATGAGGAGGTCCGCGCTCCCCGGGGGGTTACCTCACCGCGTCACCCTTGCGATATTCAGCTGTGAGCTCGTCCAGCCTCTGTTTGAGGACGGGGTCGAGCTTGTAGGAAACCGCTACCAGCGAATCATCGAGCTGGTCCGGATGGCTGGCGCCGACCAGCGGCGCTGTGATCACCGGGTTGGCGAGCACCCACGCGATTGCCAATGTGGCCGGCGCCACCTCGGCATCGGCGGCCAGGCTTACGAAACGCTCGACAGTGGTGAATTCGCGCTCGTTCCAATAGCGCTCCTGGTAGCGCTCAGCCGCTGTGCCCAGGGTGAAGCGGGTGCCGGGCGTTGGGGCCGCGCCGCGCTTGTGCTTGCCGGTCAGAAGACCGCCGGCGAGCGGATTATAGGAGATGACCCCGATGCCCTCCTCTGCGGCAAGCGGGAGGAGCTCGCGCTCGATCTCCCGGAATAGCAGGCTGTAACGCGGCTGCACCGAGACGAAGCGCGTGAGGCCCTTGATCTCAGCGCGGCCAAGGGCTCGTGCGAGACGATAGGCGAGGAAGTTGGAGACGCCGACATGGCGCGCGCGACCCGACTTAACGATGATGTCTAGCGCCTCCAATGTCTCGTCCAGGGGCGTCACGGCATCATCGGAATGAAGCTGATAGAGGTCGACATAATCGGTCTGCAGGCGGCGCAGCGAGGCATCGATGGCATCGAGCAGATGCTTGCGGGAGGCGCCCTGATTCCAGGGATTGGGGCCCATCTTGCCGACGGCCTTGGTGGCCAGGATGTAGTTACCGCGCTGGCCCTTCAGCCAGCGGCCGATGATCTCTTCGGTCCGCCCGACAGTGTCGAGATCGCCGCCCAGGGGATAGACATCGGCGGTGTCGAGGAAATTGACGCCGCCGGAGGCCGCCCGGTCCAGGATCTTCCGGGACATGTCTTCATCGACCTGTAGGCCGAATGTCATGGTGCCAAGGCAGATTTCCGAAACGAGAAGGCCGGTCTTGCCAAGTGTCTTGATACGCATGATCCGATCCGATCAGTGAATGTCGAGGTGAGCGGCACGTGGGTCCGCGTTCCCTTATGAAATTTGGTTAAAAATACAGGGCGCTTGAAAATTCCCATCATTGCGAGCGAAGCGAAACAATGACGGAGGTCTTTTCTACAGCTTGCACCGGTTCGACTGAAGGGCTTTCGGAGCGCAACGCTTCAAGAACATGTGTATGGTGTGTCAGCCTCCGACTGGCATCATCTTATTGGTGCAAATGTCGATCGGTGATCGACCTTCCGTCATCCGCGCAATGTGCGCATGAAGGCGGGCAGCCGCTCCAGCCCAGCGGCAAGGTGATCGGTCGGGCCGCCGATACCGATGCGGATATAGCCGTCCAAGCCATAGACGTCGCCCGGCGCGGCGAGCACGCTCTGTTCTGCGCGGAGGCGATGAGCAAGCTGAGTCGAATTGATGGCGATGTGATATTTTACGAAGGCCATGCCGCCGGCCTCTGGCGGTACCAGTTCGAAAAGGTCGTCATTCTCGGCCACCCACCGGACGAGCTGTGCGACGTTGCGCGACAGCATCTCCCGACTGCGGGCGAGGATGGCCTTGCGCCGCTCGGGCTGCAGGGTAATGTGGGCCACGATCTCGCTGACGGTCGAGGTGGTGATCGAGGTGTAATCCTTGCGCTGCCACGTGGCGTGGATCTCGGGCGCGGGACCCACAAGCCAGCCGATGCGCAGCCCCGGCATCGCCATCGCCTTGGAGAGGCCATTAGTGACGATCGCCTTCTCGTAGAGATCGGCTACGGAGGGCGATTCCGGTGCGCCATATTCGGAGCCCTTATAGACCTCGTCCGCATGGAGCCAGAGGTCGTGTTTGCGGGCGAGAGTGACGAGTTCCTCGATCATCGCCCTGGGCAACACCTTGCCAGTTGGGTTGTTGGGTGTGCAAACGGTGATGAGTTTGGTGCGCGGCGTGATGGCGGCCTTGAGGTCGGCGAGATCAGGCAGCCAGCCCAGCTTCTCATGCAAGGGTACTTCCCGCACCATGGCGCCGAGCGCCTTGGCCCAACCCTTGATCTGCAGATAATTCGGCACCACGACAATGATCTCGTCGCCTGGCTCCACAAGCGTCATCGCCATGATGAAATTCGCTTCCGCCGAGCCGTTGGTGACCATGATCTCGTCAGGGCCACGTCCGGGATAGAGCGCGGCGATCGCCTCGCGAAGTTCGACGGCGCCATTGGTCCAGCCATAGCCGAGCTCGGCGGCAAGGACCTGCTCGCGCTCCTCGGGCGTCAGCAACTCCTTGAGCGAATAGGGATGGACGCCGCTGTCGGAGAGATTGAAGGCGACAAGGTTTTCATAGAGCGACTGGATGCGCTCGAGCGCGAATTCTTCAATCTGCATGCAAATCTCGTGACACGTCCTGAGCCAAGGGAGGGAGGGCATGGCTTTCGAACCGGACGAGAGGCCAGATTGGCATTGCCGGGCCGCACGATGCAATCCCCGCGTGGTGTGGTTTCATCGAACCCGCTGCAGCGCCTTTATATAGGCGATGAAAAGTTCGCGCTCGGTGGTGATGTCGAGCTTGCCGTAAATCCGCAGCCGATGGTTCTTCACCGTTCCGCGCTGAAGATTGAGCCGCTGTGCGATGGCGATGGTCGGGTGGCCTTCGAGGATGAGCTTGACGATATCGACCTCGCGCGGCGTCAGCGCGGGGTTGAGCCGCGAAATGATAGCCTGATCATAGTCGGGCGAGATCGCCGGCGATTTCTCCACGACGAAGAGCCAGCCTTGCGGTGCGAAGGCGTGGGCCTGCGAGGTACGGGTCCGGTGAAGGACGAGGCCATCACGGAGAATGGCTTCGCCAGCATCCTCCCCGGTGAGGCGGACGACGGCGCGCATCAACCCGGGATCGCCGCCCTCCAGTTCCCGCCAGGCTTGGCTGGCATAGATAGTCGCGCCTTCGCGATCCCTGATCATGATCGCGCGCGGCAGGTTTCTTCCAACGAGTCGGTGGGTGTCTTCGGCGGCCACGATGCCGTTGATATGAGCGATTTCGAGCCCCGCAAGGATAGGGTAGAAATCCTCGATGCAGGCGAGCTCGCTATTGACGAAACGGCCGATCGTCCTTTCGAGGAAAAGCGCGACGCTGGCGCGCCCGATCGCCGGCAGGAAAATGCCGATCTCGTCGGTGATCCTCGACTGCTCCAGGAATTCGCGGACATAACGGCTGTGCCTGGTCGCAGTGGCCGAAAACATGCCAAGCGATACGATGCCCGGCCGCTCGGTCGCAGCCCAATAGCGATAAAAAGGGTCGAAGACGAAGAAGGTCGCCTCGTATTGACGCGCCAGTTCGTCGGAAAAGCCGTGATGCAGCAGGAAGGTCGGTACGCCGATGGCCGAATAGCGCACGACGGTGGCGATGTCATGCGGCACCAGGGCACGGAAGGCGGTTAGCAGGGCAGGGTAAAAGCCAGGCGTTCCGACGGCCCTCGCGGCCTCGCCGATGGATGCATTGATCCTGGCAAGCGGCAGCCCGGATGCGACCATCGAACGACGAACAGCGGACGGTGGCTTCATGGCTTTGCGCAATTCAGGCGAGGAGGTACGAGGCTTGCCAGCCAAGTTATACCGGCCGCCGGCCGCCTACCATAGCGCGCCGCCGGTGATCTGGATGTTCTCGGCCGTGATGCCCTTCGCCGCTTCGCTGCACAGGAACGCCGCGAGCGCGGAAATCTCGACGGGCTGAATGATACGCTGCTGCGGGTTCTGAGCCGCGATGCGGGCCATGGCGCTTTCGAGGCTTTCGCCCTTGCCTTCGCGCTCGGCGACCTGCGCCACATTGCGTCGCATCAACTCCGTCTCCACCCAGGTCGGCGAGATCATCACCGCCGTGACGCCATGCGACGCTCCTTCGAGGGCCACGCAGCGCGTGAGGCCGAGTAGACCGGCCTTGGAGGCGCAATAGGCTGGATTGTCCTTCCAGCCGACGCTCGCCGCCGTCGAGCCGATATTGATGATGCGGCCCCAGCCGCGCTCGATCATGCCGGGCAGGAGCGTGCGCGTGACACGGAAGGCTCCCGTCAGATTGGTGTCGATGATCTTCTCCCACAGCGCATCGGAATGGCCGCAGACAGGTTGCTCGACCGTGGTGCCGGCGGCATTGACTAGGATATCGACAGGGCCGCAAACTGCTTCAGTCACCGCGATGAACTCTTCGATCACCGCGCTCGAACGCACATCGAGATGGCCCGCATGGATCTTGACGCCAAACGCTTCCAGAGAGGCCCGAACATTGTTCAACTGCTCCTTCTCAGGATAGGCTGCTGCGTCATCAAGGCGCGCGCTTTCGCCGACATAGGAACCGACGGCGACATTGGCGCCCGCGGCTGCCAAGGCGCCGGCAATGGCGAGCCCCTGTCCGGTCAACCCGCCGGTGATCAGGGCGGTGCGCCCGGTGAGCGGCTTGTGTTCGGTCACGTCTCTTTCCCGTAACTGAGAGAGGGGTCCGCCACTCAACTTGGTCGAGAGGCGGTTCTTCGGTGAGAAAGAGCCGGATCTAAAGACCCGGCTTTGGCCCAAACCACAACCTCCGCCTTCACGCCCCAACTGCTTGCTTTTCTGCTGCCAGGGGCTGACGCAGCCAGTCGCGGTAGAAGCCTTCAAGATCGGGCTGGAAGTCGTGGACAATCGGGTAGCCCGGCGCGGCGGCCTCGACCTCATGCATCGTGCCACAGGATTGGCAGATGAACTCCCGGATTTCCATCCATTCCGGATCGGGAATATCGGAGTTGGGGTAGATTTCCCGCAGCGCCTGTTTGGTTTTGCGAACGCGGATATGGGCGCCGAGCTTCCAATTGCGCTTATAATGGCCGAATTCCTGACCGCATTCGCACTTGGTCATGCGTCCGCGCGGCGTCTCCGCGATGAAGAGAAGGTCGCTGACTGGCAGCAGGATCCTGTCCATCCAGGCGACGCGTTCCTGCAAGACCTGGATATAGGTGAAGAAGCGATCATCGTCCTTGTAGGCGCTCATGATCTGTTTGGTCTGGTGCCAGGGGAGGGTTCCGGCAACGAGCTCACGGATAGTTTCCTTGGGGTAGGATGTCATGGTGTCCTCTGGCATTTTCTGCACCCTCCCGTGCAGGGGAGGGTCGACCGTAGGCCGGGGTGGAAACGCGGGCTGTTGCGATGAGTCTACACTCAGCATCAAGGTGTGATTTCTTGCAAGAAGTCACCCCACCCCGAGGCTGCGCCTCGACCCTCCCCATAAAAGGGAGGTTGGTCCCACTGCGTTCAGCATTTGACGGTGAAGGAGCTATCAAGGCCCCAGAAGGTGCGGAATTCCTCAGTGAAGCGTTTGGAGAGCTTCATGGCGTTGGCATGCATCTTGGCAACCTCTGGCGCAAAGTCCGAGGCGGCGACGCGCTTGGCTTCGATTGCGATCCATTCAGAGACCGGAATGGCCGTCGCGAGCCGCTCCTTGCGCATGGCCGCGCGCAGCTCTGCCGTTGCTTCGAGATCCGCTTCAAGCCGGTCGTCCTGGGTTTCGCGCAGGATGATGCCGAACACGCTTTGGCTCGCCTCCCTGGTCAGATAGCCGTTCTCCACGTCATGGGCGGTTTTGACCGGATCGCGTTCCAGCACGTCGCCATAGCCACCACCGCCATTATAGGAATGGGTGAAGATGTCGCCCGATTTATGCGGCGCGGTGATGTAGGGGCCTTCGTCGGTGACGTGCTTGCCCTGCACCAGTCTTTCGAGATCGGAACGATTGGGATCGGTACCGATGGTGTGGGGGATCGGCTTTCGCTCCGCCACCAGTTGGGCGATGTTGGTGTCGCGAACGGCACGGTGCATCTGGCAGGTTGGCGCCGGGTAGCCCCCGCACAGCCCGCCATTGTCGAAGACACGCGAGGAATGCTCGGAGGTGAGGAGGCGCAGATGCGAGGTCTTGCTGACCAGCCAGGTCGAGATGAAGGCGCAGCCGCCGCGATATTTGCCCGAACCGCCGGAATTGGGAAGGATCGAACGCCCGATATAGAGCATTGGCATATTCTGTTCCCAGATCTCGATATTGCCCATGTCGGATTCGGGGTTCCAGCCGACGTAGGCGGTGTCGAGCCCGTCCTTGATCGCGAGCGCCCCGGATCCGGCTGCCGCGCATTCGAAATGCGCCATGCCGAATAACGAACCATACTGGCTCTCGCCGCCCATCTCGATCATCGGGCTGTTGACCTGGCCGACAAAGACCTCCTCGATGAAGCCGCGCGCGAGGAACCCGCGCGACAACAGACGCTGAAACACGCCATAGGCCGGCAGGAGCAGGGCCCAGGAGGTGGCGGTGGCGACCATTTCATTGTCGGGGTTGGTCCAGGTGCCACTGGGGATCTTGAGCTCGGTGGCGAGCCATGCGCCGTCATTCACCAGTCCGTCGAAATTCATGTGCTGGGTCAGGGTGACGAACATGCCGCCATCCATGCCGGCCGGCGTGCAGTTCATGGAGTGGTAGCCCCAGGGCTGCGTACCCTCGAAATCGAGGATGATCTTGCCGTCAGTGCTGATCTCCATTTCCACGGGGATATTGTAGAGCCAGTTGGGATCGCCCAGCGGCTGAAAGCCCGGTTTGCCCTCGGTGACATGGCCGTAGAAGGTATGGCCGCGATAGATGCCTGGCACCGTCAGTTGGCGGGTGCGGGCGAGCTGGCTGAGCCGGCCCTCCTCGATGAATTCCTTGGAGACCTGCTTCCAGTAATCGAGCCCGATCTCGTCGACCAGCGCGATGAGGCTTTCGCGCATGTCAATGCAGGAGGCTACCTTGGCCTTCTCGTCGAGCACCCAGTAGATCGGCATGCGCAGGTTGCGTTCGCAGCGGATGACATAGTCGCGGCGGATCTCGTCATTCTCGCCGATCTTTTCGGCGCACACGAACAGGCCCTCGGTGAAGCGCTCCTGGGCAAGACAGACATCGCCTCCTGGCGTGATGCCGCCGGCCTCGAGCTCGTGGCAGACGGCACCGGCCCAGCCGATCAACTCGCCGGAATGGAAGATCGGCACTACGTCCATCACGTCGGGCACCTGCACGGTGCCGATGAAAGCGTCGTTGTTGGCGAAGATATCGCCAGGGCGGATGCCCGGATTGGCTTCATAACCTTCACGGATCATCCACTTGATGAAGCGGCTCATGGTGTGGACATGCACCATGATGCCGTTAGAGAGCGCGATGGCGTCGCCCTCTGGCGTGTAGAGTGCGACGACCATTTCACCGACCTCTCGCACGCCCGGCGAAGCGGAAATGCGCCGAGCCATTTCGCGGGCCGAGACGCAATAGGCACGCAGCTTGGTGTGCAGCGTCTCGAATTTGAGCGGTTCCTTCTTGCGCAAGCTCAGCGAGGTGATGCCGTCATAACAGCCCGTCGCCGCCATCAGCCGTTCGGATTCGAGCATGCGATCGCGAAGCGGCATGCTCTTTTTCGTTTTTTCCAGCATGGTCCTGATCCTCTTCGCTCAAGCGTGGCGGTAGTGCAGCAGCGTCCATTCATCAACAAAGACGCTGTCTCTAGGATGCACGACGAGCGTGGTGGCGGGATGTTCGATAATGGCGGGGCCGATGACCTCGTGACCCGGTTCCAGACGGTCCATTTCGTAGAGATTAGCCTTGTGCCAGCTTCCGCCGAGATAGGCCTCGCGCCGGCCCTTATGGGCGGAAGCGGCGTTGGATGTGCCGAGCGCGCGCTTGAGCAGGATCGGCTTGACCTTGTCAGCGGTGGCGATGACGCCGAGTTCCATCACCGAATAGCCGGCCGAGCCGTATCGGGAGACGCGATGGTTAATCTTGCCGTAGACATCCTCGAAGGCGGCGATGACTTCGCGCATATTGGTGGCAGTCGGCGCACGGTCGAGCGGCGAGGCAACCTCGACATCCTCGAGCTGGCCCGTATAGCGCATCATCAGGAAAGGTTCGGTCCGGATCTTTTCGCGGGCATGGCCATCTGACTTCATTTCGTCGACAGCGGCCTGCTTCAGCTCGTCCCAGGTTTGGGTGATGCGCGAGCCTGTCCTGGCGAGGAAGCCGTCATCCGCATTGCTGGGAATATCGATCTGCGTCGAGATCGAGTGACGGCGCATATAATCGGCCGTGGTGCAGCCGAAGGCTGAGAAGGCCGCCGCGAACTGGAAGGTGATGATGTCGCGAAAACCAATGCCGCGGCTGCAACCGGCCAGATGCAACGGCCCCGACCCGCCATAGGACAGTAGCGTGAACTCGGAAGGGTGGATGCCCTGACCGGAGATCACGCGGCGCAGCGCGTTGTTGGCATCTGCCTCCAGCATATCGATCATGCCTTCGGCGGCCTCGTGCAGGGGCACACCGAGAGTGTCGGCGCATTGTTCCTTGAAAGCAGCCGTTGCTTTAGCGACGTCGAGCTTGACCTTGCCGCCGAGAAAGTAGTCGGGATTAAGCCGGCCGAGGATGGCATCGCAATCGGCGATTGTCGGCCTGGTACCGCCGCGGTTGAAGCAGATCGGGCCGGGATCGGACCCCGCGCTTTCCGGTCCGAGGCTGATCTTGCGGGTCAGGGGATCAACCTTGAGGATCATGCCGGCTCCCGCGCCGATGGTGTCGAGATGCAGGGTCGGCACATTAAGCTTGAACCGGTCCATGATCGGTTCGTTCTCGATACGGGTCTGGCCGCGGGTGATAACGCCCATGTCGAAGGACGTGCCGCCCATATCCGAGCAGATCAGCGAGTCGTTGCCGATCAGCTTGCCGACATAGGCCGCTCCGAGGATGCCGCCGATCGGGCCGGAGATCATGGTCTCGTGCAGGCGCGGATGGTCGATCGAGGTCAGGCCGCCGAACGAAAGCAGCGTCTGCACCCGGTAGCGATAGCCATGGCGCTTGGAGATGTCCTCGATGCCCTTGAGCTGTCTGCGACCGCGGGAAGTCGCATAGGCCTCGATCAGCACGCTGTTGAGGCGCGATTGCTCGCGGATGACGGGGCGAACCTCGTGACTGGTGTAGACAAGGATCTCGCCACCGGCCTTCCCGATCTCTGCGCGCGCGATCTCGGCGATGCGCTTCTCATGCGCCGAATTGACATGGGAGAACACCGTCATGATGCAGATGGCCTCGACCTTGTCGGCGATTAGCTTTTGAACAGCGTTCACCACCTCATGCTCGTAGAGCGGGATGATCACGTCGCCGAACTGGTCGATTCGCTCGGTGACGCCGAGGGTGCGCCGGCGGGGAACCAGCGGGTCGGGGTGATGGTGAGTGATGGCATGCAGGCGGTCGGCGTAGGAGTAATCGGCCCAGGCCTGCAGCCCCCGGCCCATGAGGATCATGTCCTCCAGACCCTTGGTGGTGATCAGGCCGAGCCTGCGGCCTGTGCGGGAGAGCAGGGTGTTGAGCATGCCGGTGCCCGAATAGAGCACGACGTCGATGCCGGAGAATAGGTCCGCCAGCGAGACGCCCCAGGCATCCGCCGCATCGGAGGCCGAGATGATGAAACCCTCTGATTCATCCCTGGGCGTAGTCGCGGCCTTGCCGATCTTGAAGTGGCCATTGGCGTCGACGAGGATGGTATCCGTCATCGTACCGCCTGCATCGATGCCGATGACGATCGGATTGCCAATATCTGTCGCGTGCGTCGCTGTCATTTTCGTTCCTGCCCGCTGTGATGAGGGGCAAGTTACGGGCGGGCGCCATGCTCCGCCATGTGCCAGAAGGCACTATTGGCAGGTGGGTCTGAAGAGCCTCGTGAGGTTTCAGACCTTCCCATATCTCCGCCTCGAACGAGCCTACTCCACCTTCGCGTAGAATGCATAGATTGCGGTGTAGGGAACGCCGATCTTGGTGTCGGGCCGTATCGGCGCCTGGGCTGGGGCGACGCCTCCATGCGTCTCGATCCGCTGTACAAAGCCGACCTTGCTAAGGGAGCCGGCGGCTGGATCGGGGCTCACTTTAATCAAAAGCCACGGAATGTCGGCGGCTGCGTGCGGAGCCGGAACGGATTTCACCGGCGTATCTTTGTCGCGAACCACCTTGCTGCCGTCTCCGGCCTCCCAGGAGGGACCGGCGTAGTGATGGATCGTTAGCTTGCCGCGATCGCCGTTCAACGTGGCCAGAGGTGCTTCCAGCACCCATTTGGCGGGGGCACTGGCCTCGGCAACACTGGTGTAGATCTGCACACCCCTGGCCTTTGCCGTAAACAGCAATTTGTAGCCGGTCGGTTGAAGATCTGCCGGCACTTCGGCGGCCTTAGCGGCTTGAGAGCCTACCGCAAAGGCCAAAAACATTGCCACAATCCACAAAAGTCGACGTCCAATCATCGAGATACTCCATGTCGCGCGCTCCAGGACCGTTCTGCCGACGCCTTACGCATCTAGAACACCTTGAGGGCCAGCCTATTCGCGCGAAAGTGCCGTGCCAATGTCGAGACTGTTTCCCTGGAAACAGGAGAGTGCCCCGATACACGGGGCGATAAGCAAACAATCAAGAGCGTCGAGCTCGATCGCCCCCGCGAACAGCCGACTCACGCCTACCACCACCTTGGATCCATTGCTCGATATGAACCATATTAAGCTCCAAGTGAAAACCATGGCTGGCACATTCGGCTGAGGCGGGTTCCAAAGAATGGACAAATCTTCGATCGAGAAAAGGTGTCGAAACAATACTTTACCGAGATTTTCCAATCCTTCGTATCGGAAGATATTCAGATTGCGAAACCTGAATCTCGATAGATTCTAGGGCGGCAAAGTTCGGGTGGGTTCTCGCGTCACAGAGACCTGTGAGTATTCGCCGGTCGGGATGAGCTCATCATAAAGCCTGAAAGACTTTCCGAATAGGTAGTTCGAATTGACTATTTGCCCGTCCTAAATGCGGCATTCACATTCTTGGCTCGTCGAGTATCATCGGGCCAAGTGAAAATTCCCGAAATCGATATTTAGTCAAGGTGGAAAAGTTATCGATGCGCGCTTTTCTGCCAATGGATGTTTATTATTCTGCCAGAGAGGTTAATAGAAACGTAAAGCTAATCGAGCTTATCCACCGTGCAGACCGAGTTGTTATCTTCACGACTGTAAGGGAGGGGCAATGCAGGAACTTAGCCTAAGTGAAAAGCTCGCGTTGAGTAAAGGGCGGCCGACTGGGTTCGACTATCTCAGACTCGGCCTCTCGATATCGGTTGTTTGCATGCATAGTGCAATAACCAGCAAAGGGCTTGAAGCCGACATCGCCCTTTGGATGTCGCCACTGCGGCCGCTCATACGTATGACTTTGCCGATGTTCTTTGCGTTGAGCGGCTTTCTCGTCGCCGGCAGTCTTTTCCGAAGCAAATCGCTCCTGCAATTCCTGGGCCTTCGCGTCATCCGCATTTACCCGGCGCTTATCATCGAGGTGGTCTTGTCGGCTTTGCTTCTCGGGCCCCTGCTGACGACCGTGCCCTTGGCTTCGTATTTCGAGAGTCCCGTTTTCGGCTTGTACCTTATGAACGTGACCGGCGACATCCACTATTTTCTGCCGGGTGTGTTTGAAAATAATCCCTATCCTAACATCGTCAACGCGCAGCTGTGGACAGTCCCCGTTGAACTTGGCTGCTATATTTCACTCTCTGCACTGACAATAGTCGGCGTTAAGAAGAGGTTCTGGATCGCCCCTGCCGTCACTCTGATAATGATGCTGGGATATTTCCTCGCGCGATTGATCAAGTTTCACGGGCAATTGCCCTTCATAGTCGGCGGGATCCCCGGATTTCTCTTGGTCGTCTGCTTTGTTTGCGGTGTTTCGCTTTATGTATATCGAGACCTGCTCCCATGGAGTAGGTCGCTCTGCGCGATCTCCGGAATCGCGTCATTGCTTCTGGTGGGCGTGGTACCTTACGGCGAGTACATCGTGGTCCCCGTGGCCTCCTACTTCACAGTCTGCCTTGGGGCCACAAATGTGCGCAAACTCAGCATTCTGAAAGGCGCTGACTATTCTTACGGCATATTCCTATATGGCTTCGTCATTCAACAGACCGTCGTATTCCTCTTCCCCTGGGCAAGGGAATGGTGGGTCAATATTCTGCTTTGCGTCCCCCTAGCCGCGGCCGTGTCCGCTCTTTCCTGGCACTTGATCGAAAAGCCTACGTTGAAGCTCCGTCGCTATCTCAAGCCGCGATCCGCGCAGCAGCCCAATATCGTCGCAGCTGGACCGCGTTTGGTCGAGGTCGCCTCGCCGGAACTGGAGAGCGGTGTCGTGCCCATCCATATGAGATGATCAATGGCTATCCTGTCGCCATATCGCTCCCCTAGCTTTGCCGTTGTCTAACTTGACGCGAGCTCGGGGCGCGAACCGTTTTGCCACCACGGTCGAATTCTTCGAGCGATTCCGGCTCCCGTATCCGGTTGAATTCTTCGCCGCACTAGCGACCGCACTCGGACTTATGCCGTCGTGCCGATTGATCGAGCCTGGTATCGGGTCCTGATCGCTTGCCCTCGGATTTGCGCCTTTCGTTGGCACGCTGACAGGGGTCGTTGCCGAGCCAGCGATACTGAAACAGGCAAGGGAGGCGGCCGCCCGCCCATCGCGGCGGCTCCGCCTGATCGAGGGGGCAGCCGAGACACCGCCCTCGCGACGGGATCGTTCGATATCATCTCGATCGGGCGGGCGCTGCATTGGATGGATCCGGAGCGGACGAAGGCCATTCCGGATCGTCCAATCAAACACGGTGGAGCGATCCTGATTTGTGCCTCAACCAGCGCTGCCGATGGGCAGAATCCATGGCTGGAGATGTGTGGGGGTTGCCGCAGACGCTGGGCCGAGCCCGACACGCGGGGACGCCATCCAAATGACGTGCCGGCCTTCTTCAAGGATACGTGCCTTGACGTTGCCAGGAAGATCGCGGTGCAAACGACGCAAACCATCTCTCTTGGGGATCTGGCGTCCCGCATGCCTTCATTCTCCTCGTCATCGCCCGCTATCCTCGGCGACAGAATCGAGGAGATGCTGGACGGCGTCCGAGCGGCCATGCTGCCCGTGAGTGACAATGGTGCTATCACGAAGGTGGTCGACACCTGGGCTACAATTGTCCGATAGGATGCCAAGGCATTTACAGCTTGCGGCCGAGATGAACTGAGGCGGCGCAAACGCTACTCCTTTGTTGTGTGTTCCGGCGCGCGTCCAGCTCCCGGCCGTCCGCATCCCGCCGCTAGGGCATGCGACAGCAAGCGCCGTGAGCCGACACGGGCTATAGCGTCGGATCCGATTTCTGATTCGGGTTCGATGCTGTAGCATATTACTATCGCATCGTTTTTACTGAAAACCGGCATCCACTTTTTGGCACGATACCCTAGGACCGTCGCAGTTCAGTTTGCGCAGCGACAAAATCTACGAGGTGGTGGGCCTCGCCTGGCGCATTCAGTTGGACGTAAAGATCGATGTTGACGCGAGCGGACTCTGGCGGATTGGTCGCACGGTCGGCGGGGATGGTCCGGGCGATCATCGGTGCGATGCCGACATGGACGGCCGCGACCACGGCCAGCAGCGTAGGCGCCTGACCGGCGAGGTTCCAGCTGATACTCCCGGCAGAAAGGGCGGCCGCGGTCGGGCCACGCCAGGGACAGCATTGGTCGAACATGATGATGGGAAGCGGTGCGTCGAGTGGTATCGCTAGGTCCGTCCGCACGACCAATAACAGATCCTCGCTGCAGAGCAGGATCGGCTTGCAGTTGAGCGAGGACACATCGCATACGACGGCATCCCGTTTGTCGATTTCGAACATGTCCGCGAGGCGCTTGTTGGCTTCGGCGATTAGATCGATGGCGATCTTCGGATTGCGATCCCTGAACATTTTGAGGATGTCGGCCAACGGCGTGGCGGCGAAATCCTCGACAATGCCGAGACGAACACGCCCTTCGGTGTGTTTGCTGTTGAAGCGCCAGTCGATCTGGTCGTTCAGGCGCAGTATTTCGCGGGCATAGGGAACGAGTTGCTCGCCACTCGGCTTCAGGACAAGTCCGCTGGACGACCGCTTGAACAATTTGGTTCCGATTAGGTTCTCAAGCTTGCGAATCTGCAAGCTCACCGAGGCCTGGGTGCGTTTGTACATCAGAGCTGACGGTTAACTGTGCCGATTTCGGCCACGGTCAAAAAAGGCACGGAGTGGATGGGGGGCGAGATCCAACATGCGCATCTCCTGTGGCTAGCGCCGGACTCCCAGACCATAGGGTGGTTGTGGGGAAGATGGATGCTCGCCTGCTTGGATAATAGGCTCACAGTTGCGTCATATGAGCTTGGTTGCTGGTCAATCAATTAGGTGAACCGCCTCTATGTCAAAAGTTCCCTTAGCGGCGCTATTGCGGCAGGTCGACGCTATATCGGCCAGGAACCATCGGTCAAACTCGGACCGGCCGCTTCACAGCTTGATGCGCTGCCGACACAGCGCAAGCGCTTCATAGCGCCCTGTGGCATCCGATTCTGCAAGCTCTCGACCTGTCGCCGTGACGGGGCGCACTGTATCGCAGGTTGCAGCGCGTCGGCTTCGTGGTATTTGGTATCTGGCATTTCCGATGGTGAGCTTATGCGCATTTGCTCTCAGCGAGCAGTTTTGGACCGGTCAAGATCGTACAAAATTTTCTCGGAGGAACGCCGATGGCCGATAGTTCAATTGCGAGGAGAAATGGATTCGCCTCAGGACTTCTCGATCGTGATCACATCGTCGCCAAGGCCGGCTTCAATCGCTGGCTGGTTCCGCCGGCCGCACTGGCGATCCATCTATGCATCGGTATGGCTTACGGGTTCAGCGTATTCTGGCTGCCTTTAGGCCAAGCGGTCGGCGTTACCAAGCCCGTGCCCTGTCCTGCTGATATGACGCTGCTGGGAGCCCTGTTTACCACGAGTTGCGACTGGAAAGTCGCTGATCTAGGCTGGATGTTTACGCTTTTCTTCGTCGTTCTCGGGTCCGCGGCAGCACTGTGGGGCGGGTGGTTGGAGAGAGCGGGGCCGCGTAAGGCCGGTGTCGTCTCGGCATTGTGTTGGTGCGGTGGCCTGCTCATTTCCGCCCTTGGTGTCTATATCCACCAGCTCTGGCTGATGTGGCTGGGGTCCGGCGTCATCGGGGGCATCGGCCTTGGCCTTGGCTATATCTCGCCCGTCTCAACCTTGGTGAAATGGTTTCCCGACCGGCGAGGCATGGCCACCGGCATGGCGATAATGGGCTTCGGCGGTGGCGCAATGATCGGCTCGCCGCTGGCGGATATCCTCATGAAGCACTTCAAAACTGCCGACGCCGTCGGCGTCTGGCAGAGCTTCGTTACGCTCGCCGCAATTTATTTGGTCTTCATGATGGCGGGAGCCTTCGGCTACCGCATTCCGCCAGCCGGCTGGCGACCAGCCGGTTGGACGCCTCCGTCGACCCAGGACATAATGATCACTGCCGGCAATGTACATCTCGATAATGCGCACAGGACCCCACAATTCTGGCTGATCTGGGCGGCGCTCTGCCTCAACGTCTCGGCAGGCATCGGTGTGCTCGGCATGGCTTCGCCAATGCTGCAGGAGATCTTTGCAGGCTCGCTCATCGACAAACCCGAGATTGTGTTTGGAACGCTTGATGCGACGCAGAAGGCTTCGATTGCAACCATCGCCGCCGGCTTTGTCGGTCTGTTGTCCTTGTTCAACATATTCGGCCGCTTCTTCTGGGCTTCCCTATCGGACAGGCTCGGTCGCAAACTGACGTACGCCACCTTCTTCGGGCTCGGCATTGTGCTCTATGCTCTGGCACCATGGTCTGCTCATGCAGGCCTCCTGGCGCTGTTCGTCGCTTTTTTCTGCATCATCGTGTCGATGTACGGTGGTGGGTTCGCAACGGTCCCAGCCTATCTTGCGGACATGTTCGGCACGCAGTTCGTCGGCGCCATTCACGGCCGCCTTCTCACTGCCTGGTCGACTGCAGGCATTGTTGGGCCGGTGGTCGTCAATTACATCCGGGAGGCGCAAATCACAGCCGGCGTGCCGAGAGCACAGGTTTACGACCGCACGATGTATGTCCTTGCCGCGATGCTGGTGCTTGGCTTCGTGGTCAATCTTATGGTGAGGCCGGTTGCCGCGCGCTGGTTCATGACGCAAGCCGAGACAGCGGCGTCGCAGGCCAGGTCGGCGAACACGGTTGCAATCGGCCCGGCTGGCGATCTTGGCATCGGGCGCGGCGGCTTGGATGCCGCCGCTTTGGCGGCGTGGGCCGTGGTCGGCATCCCGATCCTATGGGGGGTATGGATCACGCTGTCGAACGCGTTCATTCTGTTCCTGTGATGTATGAGGGCCGCTTCGTTGCGCCGGCATGGGTTATCGAAACAGGCGCTCTCGAGGCGTCGCGCGGAGTTCCAGGCAACTGCCCTGCAGTCAAAGTCCCTAAATTGACTTCAGCCTGAGAGCGGGCCATCCGAGACCCTGGCGTGAAAAGGCCGCACTTTTCCACATGTTGGCGCGCAGACACGCGCTAGGCGTCAGTGGCTCCTTATGTTTTCTTTATTTGTTGCAGCTGCGCCGGAGGCCTATTTTAGCGGAGCAGCTCTGTCCTTCCGTTGCTTGTGGTTCGGAGGCTTCTATTCATCATGATTGGCTATCTGTCACTTCCCGTTGGTTTTGCTGCCACCGTTCTGGCAGTCGCTCCGTTTTCACTGCCGCACCCAGAAACCACGACTCTTGGCGCACTTCTGGATCGGGGGTATGAGGTCAAGTCGACCGCTGGCAATGACGGGGCATTGCTGTTGTTGCAGAAGGATACAACACTCTATGGCTGCAGCATGCCGGCCATCATGTTGACGCCGTCTTTCGTGGCCAGGGGGCAGTTTCCCGCCTATCAGATCCAGTGCACTCCGTTCTACTGAGCACCTGCTACCGAGATAGATGTGGACCCAGGCGACGATCAGGAAATTCGCTAGTGCCAATTCTAAGACATGGGCCCTGTGAGCAAGGGGGCAGTTCGAGGTCGGGTCTGCACCGTAATCCGGATCATTCGCGACGCATTCCCTGATTGGGCTGCCTGGGACAGCGCTTTGCCGCTGCCCAAGCAGCATTTAGAAAGGGCTTTTGCGAACTAACCAAGCGGAAGCCGCCCATTGCATTGATCAAGCGCCATTTTTACACCCTTTGATGCAGATCTGTGCTGGACTTGTCGAGCTCACCATGGCAGATGGCGGCGTCCCATAGAGGCCTAGGCATGCAAGGCGCGGTCGCCGCATTACTGATCGTCATTAATTTATTTGCACTAGCCCTATATTGGCAGGGTACCAGTGAACGATCCTTTTTCGTTGTGGTAATTGGTGTCTTCAGTGCGGCTGTATGCACGGCGATCTTGCTCGGCTTGGTTGCAACGGGTGAAGTTGCAGCGCCGGTTTCGAAGCTGAAAAGGGGAGGGGAGCAGCAATCGGACCCAATTGGGTTATTATATGTTTCGCCAAATTTATATGAAGCCGAATTTCGGATCGTTTAAATATAGCCAAGTGAAAATATTGTTTTTTTTCTGTGTTCCAATAGGCATCCAAGCTTATAGAGCTTGATCGCACCACCCTTGGATTGCTCCGCTAGGTCCCTGCGGCAACATCGATTGGGGACCTGCGTTCCTCGGGCGTCGTTGCTCTTGAAGCGAGCGTCATTGTCGGCTGCTTGATCGAGCGATATGAAGCAGCCCTATATCCGCGATGGACGATCGCCCAAGGCTATCTCAACTTCTCCTCGTTATTGTCTTGCCCTGCGATCCGCAGCATCGGATCCGACACGGTAGGTTTATGCTGTCGTATTGTCCCTTGTCGAAAACCCGCGTCAACGTTTCGGCGCGACACTCCAGATCGATCAGAATGGTATTTTTGAGAAGTGCTTGACGAAAAACCAGACCAACGTGCCAAGAAGCGCGATTATTGCCAGATCGCCACTCGATCTGTTGAAGATCGCTCTCTCTCTGCGAGATGATTCGACGGCGTTGCTGCCGCCCATCAATTGCAACGGCTCAGCGGCATTGAGAACACCCGGGGCTCGGTCGCTGCCCATCGAGCCGGGGGCGATGCCGAATTCGGATGCGACGCGGTTGATCATTTCTTTCGCTGTTTCAGGGGTGCAGTCGAACCATTCGCCGGCCCTACGGTCATCGAGCAAAAAATGCACCCTTCGCTCGATTTCACCAGCGTTAGCGGGCACTGCCAGCGCATAGGTCAGTTGCAAGGCAAAGGGGGATGACGTCCGCAATGCCGCGAGGCGGGCATCCATGTTGCTTGTCGTCCCAATTTTCACCAGACCATGTGCTCCGGCAATCACATAGACAAAGTTCAGAATCGAAGCGCCGGTGGATGTGCTGTCGCGCTGCCGGACCCGATGACGGCGTGGACAGGAAAATGGGCCGATATGGGTGCCGAGGCCGAACGGCAAACGATTACTAAGGAACAACGACATAGATTCGAAACGATCCGGCAAGAAGACATCTTTTGGAGAGTAGCCATCGAGATTGCGGCAACAGGAAACGCGGTCGCGACCCCGAGGCGGTTGCGGCCAAATTAATTAGGATCGTCAGAGCTGTCGATCAATTTGTGCAGGCTTGCGAAAGTAACTGGCCGTTGCCGTAATGTTTTTTCCGGCCTTACCTGCGAAAGATCTACCTGAATCTCGGGTAGATGGCAGAAAATTCCTGAATCAGTCGCAAGGATGCAAGATATTTAAGTGAGCATGCTTCCTAAGGGAGAGTTCTTTAAATTGCAGTGAATATTAACGTAGAAAATTCACATTTCTACCGCTGTCTGGAAATGGTGTCCAATATGCCATTAATTTTTAATAATTATATGCTATTTCACAACCTAATTCGGCAGAAATATAGTTATATATTTTTAGATTTAACTAAACCTTTAAACATAAACGCATACTTTTTCCTTGATTTCATATAATACGTCCAAATCTTGAATATAGTCCAACATATGTGCGGGCGTTTGGATTCGGTCTTTCTTGTGAAAGATAATATTGGGATTTTGCCCAATTCCATGTTTGCGTCCTTTGCCTCAACGCGCGCCTTTTCGTCAATCACGGCTCGTGCATCGGTCGTTGGGACGATCGCGTGAGTGCCCAAATCCCCCAACGCCACGCCTTACCCGACGACAGTCGCTTGCTGCATCTGGGCGCAATCGCTACGGGTCAGGCCCCGACGGGTCTCGATGCCGGTCATTCGCGTCAGCCTCAGCTAGTTCCCCCGCTTTGGATTACCTTCCCGTGCTCGACGGATTAATCGTGTAGTAGGGCACGCGGGTGATGTAGCCACATGATCAATTGGCGTGGCGCCGCCCTGCGGCGTCAGCCGCCGTGAAACCGTTTCACGGTCCAGATATCGGCAAGTACCACGCCATCGCTCGTACGTTCGATCCGGCAATGATGATGCCAGCCGGTGGCGTCGTAGCCGCTGCCTACAAGACGGACAGCGATTGTTTCGCCGGGATCGAGATTGGCGTAATAGGCGATCTCACGCTGCACCGTCGTCGCGTCGCGGGCGAAGATGGGATTGACTGCCCATTCCACGCGGTCGCTGAACGCCACAAAATTGGTGAAGTAAAGAAAGCCGGCGCCGTTGAAGTCTTGGGATGGGCAGGGTGTGTAGTGGAAGCAGGCGTGCGGCCGACTGATGTCGAAGGGAGGCAGGTTTGCTGGTAGCCTGGAAGTCGGGCGGACCGGCGATGATTGGATCGGCGGAAGTCCACTAATCTCGACACGAGCCACCGAATGATTGGAGCTGCTACCCCTACGGTGCACAAAAACCGAGATCATTGTGACGACACCGATCGACGTACTGTCGATAAGGAGTTCGTGGCTGCTTCGGACCTGCGTGCGCGATATTCGCGCCAGCGACGTGCGGATGTGCAGAAGATCGTTTTCCCGAGCTCGATGGAATGTTGTTCCCACAATCTTCACGGACCGGAACGCCGCATAGACCGTATTGCCCTGTTGGTCGATGAAATCCGGCACCTTGCGCCCGGCCATGCGTGCCAGCAGCAGCCAGTGGCGATGTCCCAACTCCTTGAGCAGCCACGTCTCCGATAGGCCGTTCAACACCAGTTGAGGCATGCCGAGGAGGACCGGCCCCATCTCGTAGCCCGGAAAATCATTGGCCTTCGGGCGATCAATGAGCAATGCAACATTCATCGGAGCATCCGGGATACATGACCCCTGACAGTTGCAGACTGTCAGGCGAGATCGTTTCTAGAAACAAATGTTTAAGGAAGGCTGACGCCTTCCCAAAGGGTATATGGCCTAGATCGCGATTCTGGTCGGCGTGGCTTGGAGACGATCATTCAGACGGGTGGCGAGATGGTCGGCGGCGAACCCAGCGAGGCGGTGTGGATCTGCCTGGGCGGTCCGATCAATTGGGAGCGCCTGAGGCACAGCCTCAAATTCACTGACCATGTGCTGTAAGGGGCGCCCGAGACCGCAGCCGCATTCTTCTGGGAACGACAAGGCCGGGGCAGAGGGTCTCTTGACCATCGTGCGTGCGTGATCGACTTACTGTTGCCATGTCGATTGAAAATCTCATCCAAAATTATGGCCTATGGGTGCTGTTTGCAGCTGTGATGCTCGAGAGCGTGGGCATTCCCCTGCCTGGTGAAGCCACGCTAGTGACGGCAGCCCTCTTTGCCGGTGCGACACATCGGATCAGCATCGAATCCGTCGTGATTGTCGCAGCGATGGCTGCAGTAACTGGTGACAATATCGGTTATCTTGCCGGCCGTACCATCGGCCTCAGAATGATTGAGCGCTATGGTAAATTCGCCCGTCTCGATGCGGCACGCCTCAAGGTTGGCCAGTATCTGTTCATGCGGCATGGCGGCAAGATCGTCTTCTTCGGCCGCTTTGTGGCGTTCCTCCGTGCCTTCGCCGCGGTTCTGGCTGGCGCGAGCCACATGCATTGGCCCCGCTTCCTCGTTATGAATGCGCTCGGCGGCATCTGCTGGGCATCCCTGTTCGGTATCGGGGCCTATTTATTCGGGGAAAAGATCAGGCTGGTGGCAGGGCCGGTGAGCGTGCTTCTGCTTGTCTGCGCTCTCGCTTTGATCCTGGCTGGCGCTCTATTTTTTCGGCGCCACGAGAGGGAGCTGGAAGAGCGTGCCAGCGTGGCCCTTGACCATGCGAAAAATCACTGATCCTGACTCTGCCCAAGGCCCAGGCGGCATTGCGGAGCGGGGGCATCCAAAAACTTCCGATCGGTGAAAAGGCTAGGTCAGCGCTCATCGAAAGCAAAGAAGTCCAATGCGCGGTTGAGGGCGCGCATAATCGTTGCCGTCTCGATTTCGTCGCTACCGATTCGCCAGGCCCATTTGCGTGTCCGACCAAGTCTTGCCCGATCAAGGCAGCAAGCGAGGCGCAACTCGGGGACATGGCGTGACAGCGTGATCCAATTTTCCGCACAAGGGATCGTCGTCGCGTCGAGGCAACGTAACTATGCAGCTACTCGCCGCGGATCGTCGCTTCTGCCGCCAACGCCGTGGAGAGCAACCGCTCATCCTGGCCACTTAGGCCCGAGAGCAAGAAACCGATCGGCATGCCCGCTCTATCGGGGCCGCTCGGGATCGAAACACCGCACCAGTTGAGGAAATTGCCGAGTTGTGTGTTGCGAAGCGTCCGGGCGTTGGCCTTGAAAAAGAGGTTGATATCGCTTTCCAAAGGTTTGATCGCTGGCGCAACTTGGGCGATGGTCGGGAAGGCGATTAGAGCATCCTTGCCCACAAGATCCTCCGTCTGCGCGATCAACTGGCTTCGGGACTGGATAATGGTAATATAGTCCGGTGTTGAGATCGAGGAACCAAGCCTGATCCGTGTGACCACGCGTTGGTCCATATTGGCCTCTTCTGGCCCGTTCAGCCTGGCAAGGTGCAAAGCGTGGGCCTCGGCATTGACGAGGTGGCCATGGCGCTCCGTCAGTTCGGCCAATGCATCGAAAGCTGGAAAGAGGCGCCGCTCGATGATCGCGCCAGCGCCGACGAGCCGCTCGACGGCCGCCTCGAAGGACGCTGCTACGGCCGGTTCGAGATCATCGAGGACAATATTGCTCGGTATGACGATGCGGGCGCCCCGCAGGCTGCCTCGTTGGACGCCTGGGCCTGGCAAGCCGCGCAACGCCGCATCGACCAGCACGGCGTCTTCGACCGTTCGACATAGCGGCCCTAGCGAATCGAGGCTGCTCGAGAGCGGAAATACTCCGTCCATGGGATAGCGTCGGGAAGTCGCCTTGTAGCCGACCACGCCGTTGTAGGCAGCGGGAATGCGCACCGATCCGCCGGTGTCCGTCCCCATCGCAACGGGTATGAGGCCCCTTGCCACCGCCACGCCGGAGGCGGAGGACGAGCCGCCGGGAATACGCGGTGTCTCCTGGTCGTGCGGATTGCGCGGAGTGCCGTAATGGGGGTTCAGCCCGATGCCGGAGAAGGCGAACTCGGTCATGTTGAGGCGGCCGATGGTGACCATGCCCGCCTGGTTCAATCGCGCAACAACTGCTGCATCCCTCATTGCCGCAGGGCTCGAGGCGAGCACGCGCGAACCAGCGGTCGTGACCTGCCCCAAAATGTCGAACAAGTCTTTCCAGCCAATGGGGACGCCGTCGAGAAGACTGCGGGCGCTGCCAGAGCGCAGTCTTTTTGAAGCGTCATGGGCTTCTCGCATTGCGCGTTCGGGTGTCGTGCGGATGAAAATAGCCTGGTCGTCGCAGGTGTCGACCGCAGAAAGTGTGGCCTCTGCAAGCTCTATGGCGTCCAGCAAGCCCCCCTGTAGCAGTGCCGCAAGCTGCAACGCGGACTTTCCTTGGACATCAATCGCCATCTTCAAATTTCCACAGCCTGAAATCAATTGGCCATTTGTATCCGACAATGGCCCAGATCACGCCGCACTTTCCCATACACTCAGGGAACGGCCCGAGACGACCAAGGTGTCGCCAGTTTGGGTGACGCGGGGGTGAGAGCCGTTGTCCTCCTGACGCATTGTGTCGACGAGCATGTGCCAGGCATTTGAATCGTGCGGTGGCATGACGAAATCGATGTCGACATGGGACGCGTTGAACATCACCAGCAGGGTGGTCTCGCCACGAAGAGCGGGCGCGAGCCGTACCATCAGGCATTTGATATGCGGCTTTTCCCATTCTTCGGCACTCATGCGATCGCCCGCGGGCGTGAACCAGGCGACATCGGGTTGGCCGAGCTCGTTTCGCGCACCACTCAGGAACTCGGCATGGGACAAGGCGCTGTGGCCCTTGCGGAGCGCGGCCATGCCGGTGACGAACGCTATGAGGTTCGGGTCGGCCTTGTGCCAATCGACCCAGGCGATCTCGTTGTCCTGGCAATAGGCGTTGTTGTTGCCGCCCTGGCTGTTGCCGAGCTCGTCGCCCGCCAACAGCATGGGCACGCCCTGCGAAAGGAAAAGGGTTGCTATCAGGTTGCGCTTCTGGCGCCGGCGCAGCGCATTGATGGCTTCGTCATCAGTCTCGCCTTCCACGCCGCCGTTCCAGCTGCGATTGTCGTCATTCCCGTCGCGGTTGCCCTCGCCATTCGCCTCGTTGTGCTTTTCGTTGTAGGAGACGAGGTCGTGCAGGGTGAAGCCGTCATGGGCAGTGATGAAGTTGACGCTCGACCACGGACGCCGATTGCCACTATGAAACAGATCGGATGAAGCGGCGAAGCATGAGGCGAAACTGCCGATGACGCCCTCGGTGCCGCACCAGAAATCGCGCACGACATCGCGGTAATTGCCGTTCCATTCCGAAAATCCTGGAGGGAAGGCGCCGAGCTGGTAGCCGCCGGGGCCGACATCCCAAGGCTCGGCGATGAGTTTCAGCCGCGCCAGAACCGGGTCCTGGAGGATGGCATGGAAGAAGGGATGACCTGGATCGAATCCCGACGGCCGCCGTCCTAGGGTGGTTGCGAGGTCGAAGCGAAAACCGTCAACGCCATAGACATCTGCCCAAAGCCGCAGCGAATCCAGCACCATCTGCAGCACGCGGGGATGATCGGTATTAACGGCATTGCCACAGCCAGTCAGGTCGTCGTAGTAGCGTGCGTCGCCCGGCAGCAGCCGATAATAGGAGGAATTGTCGATGCCCTTGAAGGACAAGGTTGGGCCGAGATGATTGCCCTCGCAGGTGTGGTTGTAGACCACATCGAGGATGACCTCGAGACCTGCCTGATGCAGGCGGTCCACGGCGGCGGCGATGGTATCGAGACCGCCGGGGCCAAGATAATCGGGCTCTGGCGCGAAGAAGTTGAGGGTGTTGTACCCCCAATAGTTTCGCAGGCCCCGCTCAAGAAGATGCTGATCCTGCGCGAAGGCGTGTATCGGCAGTAGCTCGACGGCGGTGACGCCGAGGCCGGTAATGTATTCGAGCATCTGCGGTTGTGCCAGGGCGGCGAAGGTTCCCCGCACGTCGGTCCCGATGAGGGGGCGGCGCATGGTCAGACCCTTGGTGTGGGCTTCGTAGATGACGGTCTTGGGCCAGGGGGTGAAGGGGTGGGACGTGTGCACGCGCGGCAATGGGGTGACCACGCGGGCCTTCGGGATGAAGGCGGCGCTGTCCCTGTTGTCCTTCACGAGATCGGCATCCTTGCCGGCCCCGACCCTGTAGCCGTAAAGGGCATCGTTCCATATGAGCGGGCCGACAAGTTCGCGGGCATAAGGATCGAGCAGCAGTTTGGCATCGTTGAAGCGATAGCCCTCGTTCGGCGCCCATGGGCCCTTGACCCGCCAGCCATAGACCTGTCCGCGGCCGACGCCCGGGAGATGGCAGTGCCAACTGCCATTGGTGCATTCGCGCAGGTCCACTCGCTCGATTTCGCGGCTGCCGTCATCGCTGAAAAGGCAAAGCGTGACGCCTGTGGCATGATCGGAGAACAGTGCGAAATTGGTTCCCCGGTCGTCCGGTACCGCGCCGAAGGGGTAGGGGCTTCCTGTCTCTACACGTCTCATGCGATGAACCACCCAAAATGGCACCCGTGTTGGCAACGAGCGAGCCCAGCCACCCACGACGCTGGCCTCGGCGTCGCCGAAGTAGAGCCTGTCAATGTCGCAACGGACAGGGGGAAACTCATGTGATCACCCAGGTCTTGTCGATATTGGCCATCCACGCGCCGGCAAACCCTTCAAGAACACGTTCTCTCCAGCACGGAAAGCCAGTTTTGATGGGCGATCTTGCGCAGTAGGGCATCGGAATACCCGGCCATCCGCAATCGATCCATCAGTTTGGGCAGGCCGGCAACGCTGCCGATCTCCGCTGGAATCACCGCGCCGTCGAAATCCGATCCTAGGGCGACGCCATCCTCTCCGAGCCGCTCCAGCAAGGCATCGAGGTGGCGCACCACGAAATCGAGACTGGTATCCGACCTCATCGCCCCGTCTGGACGCAGAAAGCAGCTTGCAAAATTCAGGCCGACCACTCCGCGACTTTCGCATATGGCATCCAGCTGCCGGGTGGTGAGATTGCGTGTGGATGGACAGAGGGCGTGTACATTCGAATGCGTGGCGACAAGGGGGGCTGTCGTGATCGCCGCGACATCCCAGAAACCCTGCTCGTTGAGGTGGGAAAGGTCAATTATGATCCCCCGGCTGTTACAGGCCGCAACAAGCGACCGGCCAGCTTCCGTGAGGCCGGGGCCGGTGTCGGGCAAGCCCGGAAACCTGAACGGCACGCCATGTGCGAATATATTGGGCCGGCTCCATACCAGGCCCAGCGACCGCAGCCCGGCCGCATAGAGGACGTCCAGCATTGCCAGATCGGGGTCGATTGCTTCGGCGCCCTCGATATGCAGGACTGCCGCGATCTTGCCCGCCGACATGGCATCACGGATGTTGTCAACGGTGCGGCAGACGGCAATGGCCTCTGGAAAAGCTCTTTCCAGCCGCAGCATGATCGACGTCATCGCGATCGTGGAAGCCTGGGCCGCGTCCAAGGGCAACATAGGCGGCAAGCGCAGATCATAGCTGCTTACGCCCATGTCCTTGCTCATGTCGGGCATTGCGAGCGGCGGCGGGAACATCGCGAAGAACCCGCCCGCAAAACCGCCGGCCTTCGCTCTGGGCAGGTCGATGTGCCCGCTGCCATCGCCGCGGGCAAACTGCTCTTCGGGCACCTGCGAATATTTGGTCGCCAAGCGCAGCAGCATGTCATTGTGGCCGTCGAATACCGGGATGACGGGGGACGGTTCGTTCGCTGACGTCATGAAGGAGACCTTTGCCTGCACCAAGAGCCCTTATACGCTGCCTTTTAATATAAGCCGCGCCGAGATTTAGAAGTCGACGACATCGCCTACGCCGGGGCCGACGCGGCCTCCGGCCCAGGTGCAACGTACCTCTCATCCAGCCAAGGGTAATGTTTATCCATCGGGCGGCCTCTTTCGAGGACGATGAATCGCAACATGCTCGCCGTGGGACGAGAATATATCTAAAAGCTTCTTGCCTTTGCGAGATGCGGAGTGATTTCTTCTCAGTCGGCGCAATGGGCCAGACCGCTGACAGCGAAGTAAGGAGGAAACCCATGCCTGATCCGACTTTGTGGGGATTGTTCGTCGCGGCTTCGGTGGTGTTGCTGCTGACACCCGGCCCAGCGGTGCTCTACATTGTCGCGCGTTCCGTCAAACAGGGGCGGGCGGCAGGACTTGTCTCAGTGCTCGGTATCCATCTTGGCACCATCGTCCACATCACCGCAGCGGCGGTCGGGCTCTCGGCACTCGTCGTGTCGTCAGCGCTCGCCTTCGCGATCGTCAAATATCTCGGCGCTGCCTATCTCATCTGGATCGGTATCCGAACCTTCATGGCAGGGGATCTTGATCCTGAAGCACTGGCGGTGCCGGCCGAGCCGCTCTATCGGGTTTTCCGCGATGGCTTCGTCGTCAATCTGTTCAACCCGAAGACCGCAATCTTTTTCCTCGCCTTCCTGCCCCAATTCGTCGATCCCGGACGGGGCGTGCTGCATTGGCAGATCCTCGTTCTCGGTCTCACCTTCATGAGCCTTGGCATCGTGAGCGATGGGGTGTTTGCCCTGGTCGCCGGGACTGCCGGCAATTTCCTCCGCCGCAACCGGCGCTTCCTGCGCGCCCAGCGTTGGTTCGCCGGCACTTCGTTCATCGGCCTCGGCGTGACCGCTGCACTGGCGACGCGAAAGTAGCATCTTCAGTTCGGGCCGCCCGCTAGGGCGGCTTCGTGGAGTGCTCGCGGCAGCGGCGACAGGCATTCGAGTCCGTTCTCGCCGACGAGGAATTGATCCTCGATGATGAAGCCGCCGACGCCGCGAACATAATAGGGGGCCTCGACGGCCAGCACCATGCCGGGCTCGACCGGCACATCGGTGTCGGCGGCGATGAAGGGCCATTCCTCGCTGAAGATGCTGGCGCCGACGCTATGGCCGAAATGGCCGCGGCTATAGGTCGTGAAGCCGGCCCGATGCATCGCCGCTGTCGCAGCGTGGTGGGCCTCTTGCAGCGCCCTGCCGGGAACGAGGGCGGCCAGGGCCGCCTCAAGAGCGCGGAGTAGGGCGCCATGGATCTGCTGCTGCGGGCGTGTCGGCCGGCCCAGCACTGCAGTGCGTGCCATATCGGCGCTGTACCCGCCGACCACGGCGCCAACATCGATCTTGACGACATCACCCTGCCTGGCCGGAGCGCCCGGCGCAAAGCCGTCTTCGCCGACCGCGATATAGGCCCAGCCTGATACGGGTTGAGCGAGGCCGCGTCGCCTGGCGCCGTCGTCGACCTTGTTGCGCCAGAGCGCCGCCATTGCCGCCGCGTCCAGGCCCTCATGCAAGAACGAGAGGAGATGGCGCAGCGCCTCGCTCGTCAGATCGGCGGCAAGGCGCAGCATCTCGATCTCGTCCGGCCGTTTGATCATGCGCAATTGCGCGACCAGCGGCGATGCGTCGATCCAGCGAACATTCGGGAGTGCCAGATCAAATGCGCTCATATCTGCGACCGGCACAAAGGCGAGCTCCAGGCCAATCCGCGCCTTGTCGAGGCCGCGCTCGACCAGGATATCGCGGAGAATGGCGAGCGCCAGCGCTGGATCGAAGGTGGCCGGCCGCTGGAACCCTGCCGGACGATGCCGGTCGTTGCGTGCGATGGACACCTGGACATCAGCCTCGCCCAGGTCAACCGCGCTGGTTTCGACCCAGATCGGATGGCTGCGGGTATCCTCGATGCCCGATGCCTTGCGAAAGCTCGCGGCCTGGAGGTCACCGACGACGGCGGCCATCTTGGAAGCTGGATCGGCCGGCACCAGGAGGGCGGCGGCACCGGCCCGGCGCCATAGGCTCGCCACGCCCGCGGAGGCGCCGGCCGCATATTGGATGCTCTCCGGCTGCACCAGCACCATCGCGTCCATACCGAGCGATGTCATCAGGCGGCCGGCGCGATGGCGGTCAATATATCCACCAAGCATGTGGGAACTTTCCTCGAAACCGGCGTCACCGGAAATGCCGCCGTCATTCGCCAAATTGCCTGAAACAGCTCTCCCGGGCAATTCGCCCAATTCGCACGGCGCTGGCCTCCGGGCGAACATAGCCGAGATTGGTCGGTATTTTCGCGGCAGACGGGCGACAAAAGGATCGCTGGCTCGCGCGGTGACCTTCACCGCGCATGTCTCCGGGCTTGGCCCGAGTGTCGGCATTCAAGCCATTGAGCATCAGGAAATGGTCGAGCTGATCCCGCGGCTCGATGGTTTGGGAGGCTAGGCACTCAATTGCGAGCGCCACCCAAACGCAGCGGCGCGGAAGCCTAGATTGCGGCGCAATATGACAACATCGGTCGCTTCCCCGTTCTAGCCGGCCTCCGGATCCGCTTAGGCGGGGACTGTGCCTATGCCGACACGCCCGCCTTCGGCCGAGCCGTGGAATCGGTCCTTTGCGGCAGATATAGCCCAAGACCGATCTCACCTCGGCAAGGTCCGGTCAAAAAGTTCAACGCAGCGAGACCCATATCGTCTTGGTTTGCAGATATTGGTCGAGAGCCTCAGTGCCGTTGTCGCGGGCGAGCGACCCCGAGCGCCTGTAGCCGCCGAAGGGCGTGGTGACATTGCCTTCCGTGAAGCCGTTGATCGCCACGGTGCCGCAGGGCAGGCGCTTGGCGAGGTGGAAAGCCTTGTCGATATCGCGGGTAAAGATGGTGGCGTGCAAACCATAATCGGTATCCCTGGCGATCTTCAGCGCTTCATCCAGCCCCCCGACGCCGATGATGCCGAGCACCGGGCCGAAGATCTCCTCCCGCGCCACGCGCATGGTGGGTGTGACGTCATCGAACACTGTGGGATCGAGGAAGCATCCGGCCAATCCGGCGGTGGGCCCGCCGCCGGCGAGAAGGCGGGCGCCTTCGCTCTTGCCGGCCTCGATGTAGGACAGGACGCGGGTACGATGTTCCGCGCTGACCATGGACCCGAGATCGGTGGCTG
>Ga0206877_10088_pt1 | contig 29308 bp, 22 predicted proteins | sample Alteio_BWOrgCont_7_FD_152623 | JGI IMG/M metagenome (GOLD analysis project Ga0206877, IMG submission 152623) | Enriched cells from forest soil in Barre Woods Harvard Forest LTER site, Petersham, Massachusetts, United States -... | ecosystem: Environmental > Terrestrial > Soil > Temperate forest >...
TGAGCAGGAGTACCGCTATTTATGAAAGAATATTCGATCCTTTGTACTGGCCTTGGACTAGCGATGAGTATTGTTTCGATGCTAGCCACTACCCCCGCCCAAGCAAGTGGATGTGCGACTCCTGCGGCTAAACAACAGGCAAAACAACCAGTGACTCCTCCTCCTCCTGAAACTCCTCCGCCCCCAACGGGACTTGCTGAATATCAGTTTGGCTATCTCGATACAGACGGCAATCTGAAAATGAGAGACGAAAAGGGCAGTACTGTAAACGTCAATTCCCCTGGGCCAGGCAGAGGCTTGCACGTCAAGTCTTCCAGCAAACTGATCGGACTCATGAGTGAAGGGAATAATGCTTTTATCCTCAACTCAAAAGGAGAGGAGCAGTGGAATACTTCGCAGCATGCGATCGCTGGGAAAGTGGTTTTTGCTCAGACTGGTGGATTTTCCGCACTTGAAAGTCGATTTATTTTTATAACGAGCGATAGAAATCTGTATTTGACAAATCGCCAGGGTGGGACGATTTGGAGTAGTCTAAGCGGCAATGTAAAGGGAGAGCCCACTTCCGGGAGTTTTGCGGGACACATTGTTGAAGCTAGAATTTCAGTATTCCCCGACTCTCAGCGTGTCGTTTTTAAAACAGATACGAATCACCTTTATATTTTAAACGCTAATGATGGCGCGGAGATCTGGTCGACCCAAGGGGATACTGATGATCGAGCGGATATCAAAAATTTAGATTTTAATAAAACTAAAGACGGTAGGGTAAAGGATTTTAAATTAGCGCCTGACGCCAGTGTCATTGTATTTTCAGTAAATGATTCTAAGGATGTTTATTTTTGCGATGGTGCACAGAGCGGGGACGATTTTCATTGTTCAAACGTCGCAAGATTGATTGATGCGGAAGCTGCATCAGAACATATTTCGGATCATATTGAAGGATTTGACGTCGGCCAAGATGGATTACTGGCATTTTGGACCGATGCCAATAGCGAAAGCTACCCGCGGTCAGCATTTATTTATCGAATTGCCAAGGCTGTAAATCAAAGAATTTCAGTTGATCTTCCTGCTCTCAAATTCAAAGTGGTTGGAATGAGGGTATCTCCTATAGGTAACAACGTTCTTGTGCTTTCAGGCGAAGGTTCAGGAGTCGGTGCGGGTAAGGTTGCGGGCAATGCATTTGTTATTGATTGTGTGGGCTCAACAAGTCAATTGAAATGGAATAGTAGCTCGACCAAATTTTCTGGAAAGGTCGTGGAGGCTACTGTTTTAGGATATAGACTAGCTCTCTTTGACGGAGAAAAAGTTTACTCTGTAAGTCTTGCTTATAAGGAACAGTTTCCAGTTATAGATACGTCATCCGTGTTTAAAGGAAAGATCCTAGCTGATTCTGCGAGCGCAACCAGAAATAGTTCTGGTGTAATGGATAGCTGTCCCGCTAAGTTGACAATGGAAGTGCCACCAGTGCTCGTTCTTCCGTCTGACGATGGGAATGTCCATATTTTAAATCATGGAAGTAAACCTGTAGACGCACCGCCATTTGGGCCAGATACAATACGTAGTCGAATTGAGAAATTTGAAGTCTCTGGTGATCTTGTTACTTTAGTCACGGGAGGAAGCAATCTTGTCGTTACTACCAGTGATGGCAAATCGGTCTTTAATAGCAAAGGTGGGGCTTTAGATAATAAAGTTTTGGACTTCGAAATTACGAATGATCGATTTGCGGTTTTGACCCGGGACGGCGACCTTCATCTTTACAACAATGCGGGAACTGAGATTGGTTCACCTTCGCGGTTAGAAAAAGGATCGGTTCAGTCCTTCCGAATGTCCAATCAAAGGATTGCGGTTGTACATTCGGTCGCAAAAAATGGCGGGCACCTCACTATTTTAGATAGATATGGTAAGTTTGTTTGGAATAGTTTTGATGGAGGTTCGCAATCTAGTTCTGCGCATCTCAAAGACGGTGAGATAGTTGACGCTTGGGTAACGGATAGCAACGTCATATTCCGCACCACGGACAGAAATGTTTTCGTCTTGGATTTAAACGGAAACACTATTTGCGATACAGTTGTGGGTTCGGGCGTCTTTGATGTGGTCGATAAAGGTCAAGTTTCAGGGCACGTAGTTGCGTTTGCCGCTTCAAATACTGGAATTGTATTACTTGCGAAAGATGGTCTTGGAAATCGAAACGCTTATGTCTATGGATTAAGCACCAGTATCGCTTGGAACACTAAAGATTGGAAAACTGACAAGCCAATTACTGATCTTGAGAAATATAAAAACGAAGGTTCCGGCCAAGTCACGTCAGCTTTGATCTCAAAAAATCGGGTTTTGATCCAAGTCGAAGGATCGCTCTTTCTTCTTGATTCTAAAGACGGGGCAATGATTTGGAATAGCGCAAGTCAATTTAACAAGGACAATAGCTTTCCAAATTTACAAATCCTAGATGCAGTCCTCTCAAATAAGACCGTCGCATTTCGAACGGCAAAGAATGCTCTGTATCTCTTAAATTCAGAAGACGGCTCAGAAATCTGGAAAAGCCCAGAAAATGGAAGTCTGTATCGCAAAGTGAATGTAAAGTCGGACACAGTTTTGGAGTGATCGGTCGCCCGCGCGGGGAAGCAGTCGGACAGCTGTGAGCTTTAAAAAAGGGACCGCTTCTGGAAGCCTTGGGGGGATATAGGGGGTGGCTTCCAGAAGCGGTTACGAGATCAATCCGTATGTTCTACGGTGATCCCGTAATGTTTGATCTTGGAAAGTAGAATGGATTTGTCCATTCGTGACATCTTACAAGTTTTGTCAATTTCCCAATTAAAGGTTTTTAACAATTCCAAGATATAAATTTTTTCAAACTGTTCACGAGTTGCTCGGAAATCAATCCGGGCAAACCCAAAATCCGGGAGGTCGCTTATCTCTATCTGATCTCCCTTTGAAGATGCAATAGCAATCCTCAAAACGTTACGCAGCTCTCGCAAATTTCCTGGCCAATCGTAGGATTTCAGACGAGCCCAGGCTTCGTGAGAAACTACTTTCAGATGCTCTTTATGAAGCTCTCGAGTAATTTCTCCAACAATGCCCATTACAATATCATCAAATTCGCTGGTACGTTTTGCGAGTGCGGGCATTTCAATACGAAATACGTTCAATTTTTCAAGTAATTCGATATTAAATAGACCACCTTGGGCCCGGCCTTCTAAAGCTTGGCTGGTCGTTCCTATAATTCGCACATTTGCAATCACAGGCACATTCGCTGGAATATTTGCTGAAACATTCCGAGAGGTGTCCTCATCTTCATTTCGAATGACTGACTTCGTTTTAAAGTAACCTAAAAGTACTTTCTGCTCGGAGAAATTCCATTCTCCCATCTCAGGAATCATCAAGGTGCCACCTTGAGCCTCAAGAATTTGATCAGCCAAAGGCTTCTCCTGAGTCGCAACAAGGAAAATTCGAGCCGCACGCGGTCCATTGGAATGAATCCAACGAGCAATGGCACCTTTTCCCGTTCCAGTAGCTCCATAAATCAGGACAGGGGCTGAATCCGCCTGAGCAGCTAATAGAGCTAGTCTTCGCTGACTAGAAGGGATGAAGTGAACCATTTCCATATTTAACCAGAATTCCCTAGCTTAATTCCTTGGATTGCTGCACTTTTTCTTTTGTACTTTCTTGGTAACGAAGGTCTTCTAACGCGACGCAATAATACTGTCAAGACAAAATCTTATTATATTTTTGCATAATGCATTTACAGGTCTTTTTGATCTCGGTTTCATTTAATTTTGAGGTAGAGAGGCATTTGCTATTCCGTTTGTGTTGAGCTTAACGCTCAGATGTGCGATGTAATAAGCAATCACATGAACTCTTTAATACGTTTTTCTAAAAGCAAGTGTTTAGACAAGTGTTTGTTGATGGTATTTGGCTTTTTTCTGGCCAGCCATTTTTTTGGAGCCGCCCAAGCAAGTGAAATTCGAGTGGGCTTGGTGCTAGATAAAGGAGGGAAGGATGACAAGTCATTCAACTCTGCGGCCTATCTCGGTGCGATGAAGGCCAAAGATGAGCTGAAATCATTTGTAAAATATGTAGAAGCAACTGATGACAACGCCTTCGAATCCCTGCTACGATCCTTTGCTCAAAAGAATTTTGACATCGTGATTGCTGTCGGGGTTTCTCAAACCCAAGCTGTAAAAAAGATCGCAGGGCAGTACCCGAATAAACGATTTGCCATCGTGGACGGGGAAGTTCAGGCCGATAACGTGCGTTCACTTCTTTTTCAAGAACATGAAGGCTCCTTCATCGTTGGTGCAATTGCTGCTCAAACTTCGAAAACTGGAGAAGTTGGTTTTATTGGGGGCATGGATATTCCCCTCATTCGGCGCTTTCAAAAGGGCTACGAAGCGGGAGCGAGGATTATCAATCCAAATATAAAAATTCGATCCAATTTCGTGGGAATGACAGAAGACGCTTGGAACAATCCTGCAAGAGCCAAAGAACTGGCGGTGGCCCAATATAATTCCGGGGTCGATGTCATCTTTAGTGCTGCCGGAGCGTCAGGTACTGGCCTTTTTGATGCTGCCGAAGAAAAAAAGAAGTTTGCAATTGGAGTGGATTCAAACCAAAATTGGGTAAAGCCCGGCTATATATTAACAAGTATGGTGAAACGAGTGGACCAAGCCGTATACACTGCTTGTAAAGACGTTGCTGATGGTCATTTCTCGGGTGGTGTTCAAAGATTTGGATTAGCTAATCAGGGAGTGGATTATACGGTGGATTCATACAATGAAAAAATATTGCCGCTTGCTATAAGAAAACGGGCTGACGAACTCAAGAAACAAATCATCGCTGGTAAAATACAGGTTCCTGATTTCTATAACGAAAAGAAAAAATGACACTTGCTGTTGAATTCAGAGGACTGAATAAGTCTTTTCGCGGCGTTTCCGCTAATCGCGATATTTGCCTAAAGATCAAAAAGGGGAGTATCCACGCGATCATAGGCGAAAACGGGGCCGGCAAATCTACGGCCATGAAAATACTCTATGGCACCTACCAGCCTGACTCGGGTGATATCTTAATTGACGAAAAAGTCTGGGGAGGGCGCGGTAAGCCTTGGGCATCTCCCTCTGATGCTATTCATTGTGGAATTGGAATGGTTCACCAGCATTTTATGTTGGCTGCGCCACATACTGTTTTGGACAATATTTTGCTTGGAGTTGAAACATCATCTGCGGTTTGGAAATGGCTTTTGCCAGGGTTTCGACCGCTCGATCGAAAAAGCGCGAGGAAGAAGTTAAATCAACTCTCGGCCCAGTATGGTTTGCATGTGGACTTAGATGCGAAAGTGGAGAGCTTGTCGGTCGGTGTTCAGCAGAGAATTGAAATATTAAAGCTTCTATATAGAGATGCTAAAATTTTGATCTTGGATGAACCTACGGCGGTGTTGACTCCAAAAGAAACTCTTGAGCTCTTTGAAAACTTGAAGAAGCTATGTCATCAGGGGAAAACCGTTATCATCATTACTCACAAGCTCAAAGAGGTGATGAATCTTGCAAATCGGGTAACAGTTTTTCGTGCAGGCCTTGTTGTTGGGGAACGGGAAATTCACGAAACGAATATAGAAGACCTAGCTTGCCTCATGGTCGGGCGTAAGGTCAATATCGTGCAGGAGGCGCCACCTCTCCCAGTTCTAAAGGGCCCTGTGTTGGAAATGAAGGGCGTAAGTACAATTTCTCATTTTTCTGGAAATCCTTCTGGCAAAGCTATTGCCAAGGCTAGTGGAGGCACATCTTCCAGAAAACTTCAGAATATTGATTTGAGCGTGCACGGAGGAGAGATCGTTGGAATATCGGGAGTAGAAGGAAATGGCCAAGCTGAATTGATTCAGGCGATTTTACATCCTCGTGATCATAGCGCGTCGGGGACTATTCGACTTTTTGGACAAAACATTGCGGAAATGTCAACCGAACAAATCAAAGCGATGGGGATGGGTGTTATCCCGGATGATCGTTTGAGGGATGGATTGCTTTTAAATCGCCCTGTGCGCGAAAATTTTCTCTTAGGTCTGCAAAGAAAAGTTCCCTTTAATCGCTACGGAATGATTGCCTTCAATCAATTAGAGGAAGCTACATCACTAGCAATCAAAGAATATGACGTTCGGCCTAAGATGACCGGTATTCGGGCAGGCGCACTTTCTGGCGGTAATCAGCAAAAGCTTGTTATTGCGCGTGAGTTTAAATACTCACCTAAATTTGTCATTGCCGCTCAGCCCACTCGCGGTGTTGATGTCGGGGCAGTTGAATTCATTCATAAGAGAATCCTTAAAGCTAGATCCGAAGGAAGTGGGGTATTGTTGATCTCTTCTGAGCTAGACGAGATTCTTGCTCTCGCTGATAGAATTCTAGTGATGTATGAAGGTAGGATTATTGCAGAGTTCCCCAGGGGTGCCGTTACTGAAAAAGAGCTAGGAATGAAAATGGGGGGTGCCGCACAATGAATCGAATTGCGAAACTTCTGTTGGCGTTTCTAAAGCCTTTGGTTCGGCCCACCCTAGCCGTTGGGCTCGGATTGAGTTTGGGACTCTTGATCACAAAATTTGCCGGAGAAAATCCCTGGCATGTTTTGGAAATTCTAGTCCGAAGTTCGTTTGGATCTCGTTACGATTTAGGAATGACTCTTTATTACGCAACTCCTTTGGTTTTTACAGGTCTATCTGTTGCCTTCGCTTTTCATGCTGGTCTATTTAATATAGGCGCCGAAGGTCAACTGACTCTGGGTGCTCTTGCCGCAGCGGCTACCGGAATTTACTTCCCTCATTTGCCTACTCCATTCGCGCCGATTCTTGCAGGATTGGCTGCTATTACCGCTGGTATGATATGGGGTGCGATTCCGGGCTGGTTGAGAGCGAAACGTGGCAGTCATGAAGTGATCAATACGATCATGCTCAATTTCATCGCTGCAGGGATCTGTAGCTGGACAACTTTGTATCTCTTGAGAAATATGGATTCCCAAAATCCCGAAACGGAAACTGTGGGTGCTGGGTATTTTATTCATCATTTGAGTTTCTTCGGAGATGCTCCTGTGAGTGTTTCGATTTTTGTGGCACTTTTTGCTGCCCTTTTTGTTTGGTTTTTTCTTTGGAAAACTGCCCTCGGCTATGAAATTCGCGCAGTTGGTCACAACGAAAATGCCGCCCGAGCCGCTGGTATTGATGCCGCTAAGATCAGAATAATCGCCATGGTAATTGCCGGTGGACTTGCAGGCTTAGTCGGAGTCAACGACGTTCTTGGTAATACAGGGCGATTCAAAGTAGACTTTTCTCCGGGCTACGGTTTTATGGGGATTGCTGTTTCCTTGCTCGGACGGAATCGTCCTCTGGGTGTTGTTGCTGCCGCCGTCCTTTTTGGTGCGCTTCACAAAGGATCGACGGACCTGGACCTAGAAACCGAGAATGTGACCCGCGATCTTTCACAGATTCTACAAGCTTTAGTCATGCTTTGCGTATCTGCTGACGTATTTTGGGATGGAATCTGGGGCACAGTTAAAAAGATGTTTCAGGGAAGCCAAAGAAACCATAGAAACCAAAGTAACCCGGAAAACTCGGATAACAAAGCAGAGCAAACGTCGGTGGGTTTATGAATGATCTTCTGACCTCTTCATTAGAACTCTTTGGTTCCACCTTGCGTGTTTCAACTCCGCTTCTTTTTGCTGCTTTGGGCGGAATGATGAGTGAGCGATCTGGCGTGATCAATATAGCTCTCGAAGGAATTATGCTCATGGGTGCTTTTGGTGCGACGACAGTTGCGCTTGCTACCCATTCACCTTGGTTGGGTGCGGTGGGCGCAGTAATTATATCTGTTTTATTTACTGTGTTTTATGCGGTTTCTGTCATTGAGCTAAAGGCAAATCAAATTGTAGCTGGAATGGCCATGAATATGCTGGCCGCTGGTATAACTCCGTTTCTTTCGAAGGTATTCTATAATTCAAGTACATCGACTCCTAGTTTACCGTTGGAATTGAGATTTCAAAGCGCCCCGGTATGGGCCGCTTGGATTTGTGTTTTATTGAGTTGGCTTTGGATGAATCACACTCCATCTGGGCTTTGGGTGCGTTTTGCGGGTGAACATCCTGAAGCGTTGGACTCCGCCGGCGTGGGAGTTAAAAGGGTGCGTTGGGGCGCTGTTTTAATGAGTGGGTGTTTAGCGGGTCTAGGCGGAGCGTCTCTTTCTGTTTTTCTTGCATCTTCTTTTACTCGGAATATGACAGCAGGAAGAGGATTTATGGCCTTAGCGGCCCTGATTTTTGGGAAATGGAAACCTATTCCTACCGCATTGGCTTGTCTTTTTTTCGGTTTCTCGGATGCGATGCAGATTCGATTGCAAGGAGTTGTTCTCTGGGGCACTGAGCCCGTGCCTGTTCAATTTATTCAGATCTTACCCTATCTAGTCACAGTCTTAGTTCTTGCGGGGGTCGTAGGACAATCTCGCGCACCCCGTGCTCTCGGTCAACCATTCGATCAGGCATAGTCCCAGACTCCAATTTAAAAAGTTATAAAAAAAGATTTGACTGCCCGTGTAAGGTGAGATACTTGCCACCCCGAGTTCAGGTTATTATCCGAAAGGGGACAGCAAATGAAATCCAAACAATCAATTTCCGCTCTGATGAGCGGGTTTGCACTTTCTTGTGCAATTTTCTGTGTTTCAAACCAAGTTTTTGCAGGAAGTATTCTCGATGATGATGAGTTTAAGAGTAATCGAGCTGTCATTCAGCAAGAATTGCAAAATGGTCGTGGAAATCTCCAAACTGCTAACGTGTATCTCGACGATCAAAAGCTTAAACATCCTGAGTTTACCTATTTTAAGGTAGTGGATGCAACGCCATTGCAGACGGCGGCAGTCTTTACTGATTTTTACGACTTCGAAGGCGATGCACTTTTACATGGCACGGGTCTCAACGTATCAGATCTAATGGAAGGTCCTGGTACTACTCACCAAAGAGTTCGATTTGCGTATGATAGTAGTTCTCTTTACAATGGTATTCCAGGGTCTGCTGACTTTTATATTCAGGAATTCATGCTTAGACAGCCAGTTGATGGTGCTTATCACGTGGATGTAAAGTTCTTGAAGTCGTCAGCTTTTTACGTCCCAGGAGAAAAGGGAGCTACTTTCGGCTCTTATGAGTCCATGGTTTTTGAGCCCTATGGGGATGGTAAAACACTTGTCGCATTTACCGTTTATTTGGAGCCTAAAGACGTGTTCATGGCGAAAGCAGAGCCAACATACTCGGGGACAGAAGTTTATCCTTTGAGGGTAGAGCATTTAGCGAATTACACTCGCCAATTGAAATTAAATGAAGGTAAAGATAAAGGAAAATTAGAGAGATTGACACAAGGCTATTCGGCTTCATTGAGAAATGATCAAATCCTTCCTCAGTTTAACTACAGAGATTCGAAGTGGATCGAAGATGTCTATGCCGACAATTTTGCTTCGGGAAACTGGGTTGATCCAGACTACGAAAAGAAAGTTCATGAAAATATGGCATGGAAAAGTCAGCTGAAAAGATTTTTCGGGAGTAATTAAATTTAGGGGCTGTTTAAAAATTTAGGTAAGGATTTAGGAAACTTTATGAAATTGTATTTTAAGACGTTTTGTGTACTTTCTAGTGTTTTGAGTTCAATCAGCGCGTTTGCGTCTTTCACTTGCGGAGAAGGAGCTAAAACGATCACCTTCAACGATAATGGGACTGCCACTTATAGCAATATTGAAAAAAACCATGAATTGACTGCTTGCAAGGTATTGCCGGCAGCTGATGGAGCTCTTAAGTTCGTTACGATCACCTGTGAAAATCAGGGAAGCTTTTTCGCAAATTTTCATTTTGAGGAGGATGGTAACTTTCCCGTGGTGACGGTGTATCATAATGACATGGAAGTCGCGTCTCTTAACTGTATGACCCCAGATGTCGGAGATATTGTGAGTGAAGCTCACAAGGCTCAACACCTTGCAGAATTCAATACGAAGGTAGAATTATTTATGTCTCAAATCTCATTACAGGAGTAGTATTTAGGCTGTAGGGGGAGGCTATGAAAGTTCTTTTAGTATTACTTTTGTTATTATTGACTGCCTGCGATCTTCTACCGCCAGAGGGTCGAAAGGCGATCAATGCAGCTTCAAAAGTACTTCTTGGAGAGCTGAAATCAGAACTGAATGGTGACAAGCCTCCCTCACCAACCCATTCCACCCATTCTTCTGGCTCGAGCGCAGCCACGAGCGAACAGACGAATTCTACGCCGTCGGTCGTTGGGGAAAGCTCCTCCGCTACGACTGTGTCTAATGCGAAGGCGAATTCCGAAATTCTCCATGAAATGCTACAGGTCGTTTTTATGAGGGAACCCAAGAATCGTGCGGAGTTTGGAAATTGGGCTGACACATTAAATCAAGGAGCGTCCCTCGAGGGAGTTTACAATGGTTTGACGCATTCGGCTGAGTATAGAAAGCTGGAAGTGGCAAATGCAGGGGCATCTCCTAAGGCTTTGAATGTCTTCGTGCAGGAATTGGCAATTCTGGAATTAGAATTGCCTGAGATTACGGAGTTTGACGCTACTTCAGCGGCCCCACTTCCCATTCTAGGGAATGCGGAAGTCACAAATCCAACGGAAGTGATCGAATTTAAGAAGAGACGGAATTCGAATACCCCGGATTCGGCTAGAAATAGCCAGAAGCCCAGTTCGCTTTTTTTAGCTGAGAAATACGCAAAGGTCTTTGTTGGCGCATCCATCTTTACTTTAAAGCGAGTGATCAGTGACGAGGCGCTTAAAGTAATTGACTCAAAGAGTCAATATCGGCAGAAATTTGCTTTTTGGTATTCAAAATGGGTCGTGCATATGACTCAGAGAAATGTTGATTTTGGGATTCCGTTGAGGAATAAGCCAGATGAGGCGTTTCACTTTAAATGGGCGATGCAGAGCGCAACGCAAAGCAGTGATGACAGGATTAAATGGGAAGTTTTAAATCGTCTGCATCGTGTATTAAATGACGCAAACGTACATAAATAAAGTCTGTTTGGCAGAAATGAAGTTATGACACATCCACTGATTATTACCTGTGCAATTACTGGTGCGGAAACAACAAAGGAACGGCAACCTCATTTGCCAATTACCCCGCAAGAACAGGCTGCTGCCGCGGAAGAAGCCGTCAAAGCTGGAGCTTCGATTATTCATCTCCACGTGCGAGAAGACGATGGTAAACCAACGCAGAGAGTCGAGAGATTTGAGGAGTCCATTCGAGCGATTCGAAAAAGGGTCCCAGAGGTGATTATTCAGATCTCGACAGGTGGAGCTATTGGAGAATCGGTTGAGAATCGATCCAAACCTCTATCACTCAAGCCGGAGATGGCTTCGCTGAACCTGGGAACGATGAATTTTGGGGATGATATTTTTTATAATCACCCTAGAGACATTGTGGGTCTTGCTTCCCGGATGCATCAAATGCATGTTATGCCGGAGCTTGAAATTTATGAGACGGGAATGTTGGAGAGTTCCTTCCGTCTGGCCAAGCAAGGAATTCTTCGAGAGCCATTGCATTTTCAGTTTGTGCTAGGAGTGCCTGGCGGCATGTCGGGTGATCCGCGTAATTTGGTCCATTTAGTTTCATTACTTCACTCTCCGCTCCACTCGACTCTTTCCTCGACGGATTTTCATTGGGGAGTTGCCGGGATCGGCCGGTACCAGCTCCCGTTGGCGATACAAGCTATGGTGATGGGCGGGCATGTCCGGGTGGGTTTCGAAGACAATATTTTCTATCACAAGGGTGAAATTGCCAAATCAAACGCGCAATTGGTTGAACGGATATCTAGGATCGCCGGCGAACTAGGCCGTGAGGTTGCAACTCCCGCTCAAGCGAGAAAGATGTTGGGAATTAGTCCCTCGCATATTTAGCCGAAATAATTATTTGGAAGTTCAATCCCATTCTCTCGTAGCCGTTCGATACAAATGGGGACTAACCCATTGGTTTTAAATCTATCGTTCTCATAGAGAAAGAGATCTTGGAGGGTAATAGTGTCCGCCTCCATTCCAGTGACCTCTGAAATGTACGTGACTCGACGCGTTCCGTCACGAAAGCGATGAATTTGAATAATCAGATCTATGGCACTGGCCATTTGTTTTCGGATTGCGGAGAGTGGAAGGTCAACGCCAGCGAGCATACATAGAGTCTCTAACCGAGCGAGCCCGTCGCGAGGAGAATTTGCGTGCAAGGTGGTCATAGATCCTTGGTGCCCAGTGTTCATGGCTTGAAGCATGTCAAATGCTTCCGATCGTCTGCATTCTCCAACGATTATTCTATCTGGTCTCATTCGGAGGGCGTTCGCAACAAGGTCACGAGCGGTGACCGCAGCAGAAGCTGGAGTTTGAGGCTTAGTTTGAAGCCTGACGCTATTGAAATGTTGAAGGGCCAGTTCGGGGGTGTCTTCGATGGTAATGATTCTCTCCGCTTTAGGTATGAAGGTGGACAAAACATTGAGAAGTGTGGTCTTGCCTCCACCTGTCCCTCCACAGATAAGAATATTGAGTCGAGCGATGACGCAGCAATTGAGGAAATAAGCCATGCGCTGATCGAGGGCTTTGAGCTTCATGAGGTCGTGAATGCTGAGTTGTTTAGCTGGAAATTTACGAATGGTGATGCAGGGGCCGTAGATGGTCAGAGGTGGCACTACTATATTGACCCTGGAGCCATCGGGAAGCATTGTATCTACGTAGGGAGCATCTGGACTGACAATTCTTCCCGTGATATCAAGAATATTACGAGTAAGACGGTTCAATTCGTCAATACTTTGGTAAGCAAATCCAGAGAATTGGAGCTTTCCATCCTTTTCAATCATGACATTTCGAAGATCATTGACCATGATTTCGGAAACTGCCGGGTCCTTCATAAAGATATCCAGGGGACCCATTTCCGGCATCTTTACAGTTCTTGGGACGGTTCTTGGGACAGTCCTCTGGGGATTGCCTGTCCTCGTTGTATTGGGTGGAACGGGCGGAGTCGAAGCCGGAGAGAAAGATGGAGCCGGAGATTGAGATTGGGCCTGGGCTTGAGATTGAGCCTGAGAGAAAGAGCGACTCGGGCGTGCGAGGTCGACGGGAGTTGGCTCCTCTTGTTCAAACTGGAGAGGGACCTCTATCCCGGGGTCGGTAACCTCTTCTTCTTGCGTGATGGGTTGCCCAGCCGGATTTGGAATTGGTGCAGGAAATTTCGGATTATCCGAATTTTGCGCCATAGTATTCATTTTAAGCGCATCAAGAGATGAATGGGAAGATATTTATAGGACGAGAATTTATGGCACTTAAAAAAGTAAGTTTCAGGACTACAGAACAACATCGCAATCTTCGATTCGATCAAGTTTTGACGGATTGGCTTCCGAAGGCATTGGGTCAACCCGTATCTAAGGGAAAAGTCAGAAAATTGATTATTGCAGGTGCGGCCTATTTAAATGGAACACGCGTCCGGATCGCATCCAAGGCGGTACTACCCAATATTAAAATCGAGGTTTTTGTAGACCTGGAAAAACTCAATTCGTCGGGTCCGGCAAAGGATATTCAATTCTTAATGACGCCGGATCGGATTCTTTTTGAGGATGAAGATCTGATCGTGGTCGATAAACCTCCAGGAATTCCTACTCAGCCGACGATTGATGAGGCCCGTGAGAATTTATTCTTATCTGTGAAGAAATTCTTAGCCCAAAGAGCGGGTTGTTCGGTCACCGAGGTTTATCTGGGGCTTCACCATCGTTTGGATCGAGATACGTCAGGAGTTATACTCTTTACGAAGTCACAGCGAGCAAACCCTGGTGTCGCTGCCATTTTTGCATCACATCTAGCAGTGAAAACCTATCAGGCGCTGGCCTATACGTCGGAACGAAATTCGCGTCCCGAGGTTCGGCCAGAAAAATGGCCGGAATCTTGGCCGGAAACCTGGACGGTAAAGAATTACTTGGGAAATATTCAATCTCAAGGTAAGAGAGCTAAGTTCGGTGCTGTACGGGCTGGCGGGGATTTTGCTCATACAGATTTCAAACTGATTCAGAGAAGTGGTCATGTTTTACGCATTGAAGCGTTACTACATACCGGCCGAACTCATCAAATTCGAGTTCATCTTTCAGAGGGAGGAGCTCCGCTTTTGGGAGATGCTTTATACGGAGGTCCTATGGAAGTGAACCGAGTGAAAATTCCAAGGGTGATGTTACACGCAGCGCACTTGACTTTCCCTCATCCCATCCATCAAAATAGAATTTCCGTTCATAGTTCGATACCTGGGGATTTTAGCCAATGTATAAGTCAATGTTTAAACCCGAGTTCAAGAGACCTCGTAGGAGGAAAAGCCAGTCCATAGACGACCGAGGATTACTTAAAGAATATTTATGGAAGTATAGGCGTTGGATTGGAATCGGCCTATTCGCATTGGCGGTGGTGGATGTGATCGAGATTCTGCCACCTTTATTCTTAAAAAGAGTCGTTGATATTGTTGTTGAGCGCCGTCCCGCATATCTCCTCTTGCATATGGCATTGGCGTATTTGGGAATTTCGCTTGTCCAAGGGGTTTGTCGCTACGCTTGGAGAATGTTTTTAATTCGCTCCAGCATATGGACGGGCAGGGATCTTCGCACTAAATATGCGGGTCATCTATTTGGATTGTCGGTCAGTTTTTTTGATCGCTGTCGCTTGGGCGATATGATGTCGCTTGCTACTAACGATGTAGAGGCAGTGAGGATGGCCGTGGGTACCGGTCTTCTAGTATTTGCTGACGCACTTTTTTATTTAATGACGGTCCCGATCGCAATGTACTTGATGTCACCCAAATTAACCCTTCTAGCCTGCTTGCCACTTCCAATCGTTCCTTGGATTGTCATGAGAAATGAAAAAGCCGTTCATGAACGCTTTGAAAAGGTGCAAGAATGCTTTGGGAAAATTTCGGCGTTGACCCAAGAAAATCTAAATGGAATTCGAGTGGTTAAAACGTTTGCGCGGGAAAATACCCAATTCAAGAGAATCCGTGAACTGGGTGAGGAGTATATTCGGCTCAATCTCAAGCTCGCCCGGGTTCAGACCGCAATGGGTCCAATTTTAGACTTTGTCATGAGTATGGGAATGGTTGTTCTTCTTTTTGTCGGAGGGCGATCCATCATAACTGGCGCCAGTACTGGTACTGACGCGGCGATCAGCTTGGGTACCTTTGTGGCGTTTCAAAGATATATTCAAAAAATGATATGGCCGATGGCCGCTGTAGGAATGTCCGCGAATTATTATCAACGTGCAATTTCTAGTTCTAAGAGATTGAACGCGATTTTTTCTATTTCATCTGATGTTCCGGAGAGCGCTAATCCGGTATCGCCGCACCAAAAATCTGGAAAAATTGAGTTCCGAAACCTCAATTTCAGTTTTCCTGGTTCTTATGGATCTCAAGGGTCTCAAAACGCATCGACGTCCGTATTCCCAACGCTTCCTGTATTGAGTGAAATCAATCTTGAGATTGCACCAGGCGAGCGAGTCGCATTTGTTGGCATGGTGGGCTCGGGCAAATCTGCGATTCTGTCTCTTCTGCCTCGTATCTACCCCATTCAACGGGGAATGATCTTGATCGATGGGATCGACATCAATGACTGGCCACTCAATGATTTGCGTAAACAAGTAGGCTATGTGAGCCAAGATATTTTTCTTTTCAGTGAGTCCGTAGTGGAAAATGTTGCTTTTGGTTTACATGAGTGGGTGACCGAAAAGGTACCAACAAGGGTTGAGGAAGCAACGCGACTTTCATCGGTGCACGAGGATATTCTTGGCTTCTCCTCGGCTTATAACACCCGAATTGGTGAGCGAGGGGTCAATTTATCTGGCGGGCAAAAACAGCGTTTGACCATTGCACGGGCTTTGGCCAAAAACCCGTCGATATTAGTTTTGGACGACGCATTGTCGTCTGTAGATGTTCAAACAGAAGAGAAAATTCTCCAAGGATTGCGCTCCCGTCCCAGTAGAAATACGGAATTGATTGCGGCCCATAGAATCTCAACCATCCAGGACGCGGATCGAATTGTAGTTCTCAATCGAGGAAAGATCAGTCAGATGGGAACGCACTCTCAATTGGTTTCTCAGCGAACCGGAGAATACTGGAAGTTTTACGAACAGCAACGGTTAAAGGAAGATTTGGAAAACTATCAAAATGAGCTCAGTTGAGTCTGCTGAACTAGATGGATATTTGGACGTAGAAGAAAAGGAGCAAAAGAAGCTTCAATCATCCACATTTCTGTGGTTGATGTCATTTATTTTGAAGCATCGTCGACCCTTAATCTTGGGTTTTTCCATGATTCTGCTGGGTACTTTTTGCACTCTTTTGGAACCTAGAATTCTTGCTTACGTCATTGATGAAGCCATTGTTCCAAAACGTTGGGACAAGCTCAAGATGATGGTCGTCGTATTCATTTTGGCAACTTGCTTGCGGGTTGTTTCCGCTATTCAACAAGGGTATTTTTTTGAAATCCTCGGTCAAAGAGTGACCCAAGATTTGCGACTTCGCCTTTTTGAACATCTGCAACGGATGCCAATTGTCGCCTTTGATAAAAATCCCGCAGGGAGGCTGTTGACACGAGTTACTAACGATATCGCATCTTTGAATGAAATGTTCTCCGCTGGATTTGTCTCAATGATTTGCAATCTCCTGCTTGTTATCGGAATTCTCATAGGACTGATGACCTTAGACTTGAAGTTGGGGTTGATTGCTTCAAGCGTATTTCCCGCACTAGTCATAGTGTCGGTATATTTTTCGAACCGGCTGCGGATTTCGTATCGGGCTTCTCGAAGTAAGCTTTCGGCATTAAATGCTTTTTTAGCGGAAAATCTTTCCGGAATGAAAACCGTTCACCTCTTTAACCGTCAAAAATTGCATATGGCGCGATTTCAAAGATTGAACGAATGGTATGCAGAAGCGCAAACCATGTCGATTCGTGTTTTCGCACTTTTCCAACCGACAATTACTGTGGCCGCCGGGCTATCAATCGGCTTAGTCATTTGGTTTGGCGGGCGGGAGACGTTAAACGGCACATTGAAGATCGGTGCATTAGTCGCGTATTTCTCTTATATTCTTTCATTATTTCAACCTGTGCGTGAAATCGCGGACAAATGGAATATATTTCTTTCAGGTATGGCATCGGCTGAAAGAGTCTATTCACTTCTACAGTGGCCAACAGAGTGCGAAGGCGAGTGCAATAGTGAGTGCGATGCCAAGTACGAGCAGATGAACCACAAGCCGGGTCATCTGCCCGATCCTGTGCCACTGAGTGGCCTTCGAGGCGATATTGTTTTTGAGAATGTTTGGTTTGCTTACGATGGAAGTCTTTCTCATGGTTCCGAACCGCGTTGGATTCTCAAGGATTTTTCTTTGGAAATTCGCGCCGGCGAACGCATTGGGGTGGTAGGTCATACCGGAGCCGGAAAGACGACGTTAATCAGTCTTTTGATGCGACTCTATGAGCCTCAAAAAGGGCGCATCCTTCTCGATGGTAAGGATCTGAGAAAATATGATAAGCGTCAACTCAGGGCCTCCATTGGGATTGTTCAACAAGAGGTGTTTTTATTTTCGGGTTCTTTTGAAGATAATATTACCTTTTGGCATGATCGGGGCAAACCTATTCATTTACCGAGTGGAATGAAAAAACTACTTGGATCTTTAAGTCTGAAACAAAAAGGGGATCAAGTCCTCCAAGAAAGAGGATCAAATTTCTCTATGGGAGAAAAGCAAATCATTGCTTTCGCACGCGCATTTGCAGCAGATCCTAAGATTTGGATTTTGGATGAGGCCACGGCAAATATGGATTCAGAAACAGAGGCGTTGCTTCAAAGTTCTCTCAATGAAGCCTCTCAAAATCGAACAACTCTCTTGATTGCACATCGGCTAGCAACGGTACAATCTGCTGACCGAATTATTGTACTCAATAAGGGCAATCTTTTAGAGAGCGGGAATCATATTGAGTTGATGAGTAAAAATGGTCTCTACGCTAGACTCTACCGTTATCAGCAAGCTCAAACGCCCACTCCATCTCCGGAAGTCCCCTGCGCTATTTCGAATGGTAGCCAGGAAGTAAACTCAATATCTGACTCGTCAGCATAGAGCATAACCATTCTGTCTACGCCTACGGCAATGCCCCCTGAGGGAGGCATCCCTTCGGACAGGGCATTTAGAAAGCCCTCGTCTAACGGATTCTGTGGAAATTCAGGTCCGTATATTTCAGTACGCAAATTCATGTCCTTGATGAAACGGGTTCGCTGTTCGATTGGATCTGTCAATTCCTCAAAGGCATTGCCGAGTTCGAGTCCGCCGGCATAGAATTCGAAGCGTCTTGCCCAACGCGAGCCGTCAGGATCCGTATCTATGACAGAAAGCGCAGCTTGGGATGCCGGATAGCGTGTTACGAATACCGCCTGGTTAGCAGGGAGTTTAGGTTCAATGAGATTGAGCCAGATTTTGAAGTACATGTCATCCCAATCCGGCCAGTTGGGCGATTTAGGCGAGTGCTCATTCGCCGTCAATAGTCCCAGGCGAATACACTCTTTGGCTAGAAGTTCAGGTGTCGATGCTTGAACGAGATCTACGCCGACCATGTCTTTGAAAAGATCTCGAATTTTGAGGCGAGGCCACGGAGTTTTTACAGAGATTTCCTGACCCTGGAAGAAAAAGCTAGGTTTCTTAAATATTTTAAGTGCAAGGAATTCAAAAAGCTCTTCGGTGTCTTTCATAATATCTTCGTAGCCCGCATACGCACGGTACCACTCAAGAATAGTGAACTCCGGACGATGGGTCACGGATTGGGGCTCGTCCCGAAAAGCTGGGCAAATTTGAAAAATTTTCTCAAGCCCGCCCACAAGAAGGCGTTTCATGGCGAATTCCGGTGAGGTGGGGATGTAACCTACATTTTCTTTCAAGTAAGTGCTCTTGATACTGAAGGGTCTGATATGGGGTTCCATTCCAGGACACGGTACTAATAATGGGGTTTTTGTTTCACGAAACCCCTGTGAGGTAAAAAATTCGCGGATGCCGTTTTCTACCTGACTTCGTATATCCACGCCTCGTAGCCTTCTGGGGTCCAGAGTGCGAGAAAGCCAGTGGGAAGTCTTCTTTGAAGTTCGATTTGGAGTCAAGGTTACTGAAACTCCGTTCTTGATCTCAACAATATCTCCGATAGATACTTCGGGAGCCGTATCAACTCCAGACTGTAGGGCGAGATTTCCCTCTCCTCGATGAATCGCAACCCGAAAGCGACCTCTCTCGTTATGAATAAAGAGATGTTCAGGTTCAATGTGTACAATTCGGCCACGTATTACTTCTGTCATATAGTCCCTAGCTTTTCCCACTCATTTTGGCTTGTTTCTACCTTAACTTCTGAATCATCTGATTTAAGCGATCGCATCCCTCTTTGACACTTTTTTCGGAGGGGCCAAAGGATAGTCGAACGTAATGATGAAATCGGGATTGATGCCCTCTTCTTCTCTTTCCAGGATTGATGTCAAAGAACTCACCAGGGACACAAATCACTTTTTCATTCAAAGCCGTCTGAAAGAAGCCCATTCCATTGGAAATAGGTTCTGGAAGGTTTGAAAGATCAGCAAAAACATAGAAGGTGCCTTCGGGTTCGTTTTGAATCTTCATTCCCATGGCTCTGCAACGTTCGAGCATAAGATCACGTTTTTTTCCGAAGGTGCTTTGAATCGCCTGATTCTCAGCGTCGATCACTGAATCAGAGAGCAGTGGAATCGCAGCTTTCTGGAGAGGGCGCGGGGCGCCGCCATCTAAGAAGCTCCCGGCGGAAGAAACCGCTTCAATTACCGATCGTGGGCCCACCGTCCAGGCAATCCTCCAGCCAGAGTAGCGCCAGTTTTTCGTCAAACCGTCGAATATAACGACAGGGTCCTGATTGACGTCCTGTACGAACTGGGCAGCGCTGATCATTTTATTTTGGGAGAAGGAACCTTCGCCCTTCAGTCCAGGGTGGGTGCCGCCTTTGTCCCAAATATAGTGGGAATAAAACTCATCCACGAGAAAAGCGCAATCCAATGCACGCGCTCTTGCTATCCAGTCAGATAGGACATCGCCTGCGATTACTTTGCCTGTTGGGTTGCATGGGTTGGAAAGTAGAATCGCTGAAAGTCCTCGACTGACAATCTCTTCCTCTAGGTCCTGACCAGAAAAGGCGTACCCATTGACAGGGCTCAAGGCAATCGGGATGGGAGTAAAAAGTCGAAAAATGTCTAGAAGTTCTTCATAGGCAGTGTAATCAGGTAGAAAATGTCCTAAATGAATAGACCCTAAAGAGCCGGCAGCTCGAGCCAGAGCGACTCGACCTCCTGCCGAAATGGCGACATTTTCGGCTGAGTACTGGCTTTTCATTCCGCGGCGAAAGCGACGGTTATACATGTCAGCGACCGCTTCCCGAAACTCCCAAATGCCCGGAACAGGGGCATATTCTTGGACAAGGTCGTCAAAAGCAACAGAGTTGATCCTGGGTGCTGCGAAAGGCAGGTCGCCACATTCCGGCATCCCTTGGCCGAGATTTGACCAGGCGGAGGCCAGATCTTTTCCATAACCCAGTTTCTGGGCCTCATTGGTCACGTAAATTACGCCCGTTTTGGGCACGTTTCTAAAGGCGGAAAGGGGCGCCGTATCTTGATTGGAATTCATTTTAGGATTTTTAGCTCAATTTATATTTGAGAACAATCATTTTGGTTATGCGGTGTAAACAAAGTGAGGGACCTAAGCCTTGGGTGGGCCGTTTTGGTTACACCTCATAACGAAATTTCGTTTTTTCACCATTCCGGACTGTCGCGGTACTTTTCCAGCGGATCGATCTTTGCGCGATGGTGGAGCCAATCACCGATTGTTTTTGCGAACCAGCCAGGGTCCAACCCAATTGCTGGCATAATCCCGTAGCCAGCGAATGGACCGAGTTTCCAAGCCATTTTGGAGCTCAGGTGTGAATGATAGAAGAGGAGGTACTCGCCGAACGCTCCCTGATTTTGTTTGTTCAGCATGGATTCAACGTATTGCCCTCCATCCATATCTGTTTCATTAAACTGAGTTGGATTCGCCGTAGCGCCGATGAGCGGACCTTTTTGTGCCCCTTCGACCCCTTCGGGAGCGACGATGACAAACAAGAACCGTGTTTCGACGAAAAAGGGTTGAGGAACATCTTTCCATAGATTTTGTGGAATTCTCTCCTCCAAAATCTCTCGAAGTCTTCGAATCACGTGGATTCGCAAATACCGTGATTCAAGGCCCTTGGCAAAAACGGTCTTTGGATCATCAATCCATTTACCAGATAGATCAAAACGGAGCTTTGCTGTTACGTCTCCCTGTATCCAAGAATCGTAAAGGTCCGAGGGGTAGCCAATGTTTCCGCTAATACGCTGATAAAGGTAGGTTAAGATGGGAGATGTTTTTTCAGTCATTTGATTCTTAAATGCATAAGGTGATCCTCCCCCTCCTTTATCAGCGTTCGACGACATGGTTTCTGGGTTGCCCGAATTTTGACTTGTACGGGGAAGTACGGCCAAATCCTTTAAGTTTACTTTGGATTGAACTGACTTTGGATCGGGTAGACGCCCCATTCGACTGGTTCGCCCTTTTTTGGAACCGCTCTTCTCTTTTGATTCGCCCTTACCATAACCTCTGAACTCAACTTGAATTGGCTTTGCTGGGATGAAAAAGAGTCGTGAGGCAGGGAAGAAGACTTTCGAAGCTAAAAGGAAAACCAGGTGGATAATTACTGAGATTGCGAGGTACTGAACTGGTCGTGATAGTTTCCGCACAGATTTGAGCCTCTTATTTTCGCGGTAAGGAATTCATTTTAGATTTTTAGCTCAATTTATGCTCAAGTGCTATAGATCTTAATTGAGATAGGAAAATTAGCGAACTTAAGGCGAACTTAAAAGACATATAGATTGGCCATGACACAGGAGCAAAAAAATGAAAGTTTCAAAGTCTGCAGAAGCATTGAAAAATAAAGGCCCTTGGGACGTCATTGTTGTGGGGTCGGGGATGGGTGGAATGAGCTGTGCTGCTGCGCTCGCGAAGACAAAGAAACGGGTACTTCTTTTAGAGCAGCATTATATTCCTGGAGGATTCACCCAGACTTTCTCAAGAAAAGGTTTTGTGTGGGACGCGGGAGTTCACTGTATCGGTGAAATGGGTGAGCGTGGTTTGCCTGGCAAGATACTTCGGTGGCTCTCAAATCAACAAATTGAGTGGAAGTCACTCGGGCCAGTCTACGAAACATTTCACTTTCCGAGCGAAACTCAAACGAAATCCAACGGTAAATCCGCATCCGAATTCAAAATTGAGTTTCCAGATAATTACGCAGATTTTCGTCGTAACCTAGAAGAACGATTTCCGGATGAAAAGGAAGCGATAGGAAATTATTTTGCTATGGTTCGAAAAGTCGTTCGAACCGTGAATGTCTATTTTTCTCTCCGTTTAATGCCACAAGCCGTGGATGAAGTCCTATCCAAGACTGTTTTCAAGGATGCGATAAAACTCTGGGCACGTACTACTGCTGAAGTTCTAGATGAAATGACTTCTAACTCGAAGCTGAAAGCTGTGCTTACAGCGCAATGGGGCTACTATGGGAGCACGCCGAGTAAGTCGAGCTTTGGCATCCATGCCCTAGTGGTTCAGCATTATTTGCGGGGTGGGTATTATCCTGTCAAAGGTTCTCACGTTTTTGCGGAAAGTTTAGTGAATGTCATTGCGGAAGCGGGAGGGGAAACTTGCGTCAGGACCCCAGTCAAAGAAATCATTATTAAAAATGAGAAAGCAATCGGCGTTCGAACGGTGGCAGGGGACGAATTTTTCGCACCGAAAATCGTGTCGGCAGTGGGTGCTCACACTACTTTGAACCATCTAGTTCCGAAGGAATATTCCATGACGCCGTGGGGAAAAGGGATTCAATCCCTGGGTCATTCTCCCTCTTATCTCTGTTTGAATATTGGATTTGAAGGCGACGTACTTGCGGCGGGAGCTACTTCATCTAATCAATGGTTTTTTGAATCCTGGGATATGGAGATATCCGATTGGGAAGTCAGTGATCCCAATGCGCTAGTGCCAGTAATTTACTTCTCCTTTCCTTCTCTCAAAGATCCGGCCCATCAACCCGGTCCAAAACAGCGCCATACCGGGGAAGCGATTACCTTTCTTCCTTGGGATGTGTTTAAAAAATGGGAGAATACCCGCCGTGGGAACCGCGATCCTGAGTACCTTGCTTTCAAGAAGACCTTAGAAGAGAGATTTCTTGCGCAACTTAGAAAAAGGCTTCCGAAAGTCATGGAACTCATGGTGTACCACGAATTATCGACTCCCCTTTCGACGGCATTTTTCACCAGAGCTCCGCAGGGAGCACTTTATGGTTTGGAGGCCACTCCTCGTAGGTTCACTTCACCCCACTTGAGAACCCGTACTCCCATTAAAAATCTCTACATGGCCGGTAGCGATATCGCATCGATGGGCGTCTCCGGCGCGTTAGTCGGGGGACTCATGGCTGCTGGTACTATTGAGCCTAAAGTTTGGCTTGGAGCTTTTAAGGCGGCTGTTAAAAAACCCCTCCAATAGTAAAGCCGATTGTAAGCGTGGTCGAAGCTCCAATGATAATATAAGGGGCGACTCGAAATAATAAACCCCTACTGCCGCGATATTCGTATCCGCCGCCCACTACTGCGGCGCCTCCCGAAGACTGAAAAACATTGTTACTATTCAAAGTAGGATTCACAAAAACCAAGTCTCCTCCGGCAGTTAGAAAGAAGCGATTCAATCCGGTCATAAAATAATAGTTGCCGTAGATTGGAATAATAGTCGCTCCGTAGTTGATATTGCTCCACCAGGACGTTGTGTTCCAATAGGAAGCCCCTATGCCAATTGCCAGACGATCAAATATTAAGTGGTCGTAATTGAGACTGTAAAGCCAGCCTCGGCCTAGGAGTTCAATCGAAACGGCGTTGCGACGGGGCTCGGAAATGAGTTCGCTTTGATCACCGTTCTTGTCCCCATTTTGATCCACATTTTGTGCAAGTTCAAATTGCTTCTTTAGTTCAGGGTCTACTGCGCCTGTGCATTCGATGACGCCCGAGTCAAAGGGTATATTTCTATAGTAATAGTCTGGGTAGCAGTGCCTATATGTACAGTAGCTGCCATTATATAGGGTTTGAGCATTCAGTCCTGAATTTTTTGTGATTACTTTAAATCCCATATTTTTTGAAAGACAGACTTCATATGCTTTGCGGTAGAAATTTTGCCGGACAGCTTCTTTGGGAGTGCCGGAATTTCCAATACTATTAATTTCGTATTGATTATTGCCCACATAGTCAGCTGTGGTGGACTCGTGATAAGACATTGGCTCGGTGGCGCAGCCAATGCCGAACAGCCCCATGGCTATGACAAATAGCAAAGATGTAGTGAGTAGAGATTTCATGGTCTTTCGATTATGCCAATGAGTCGTCTACAAATCCAGCCCCGCCGTCGAAGCTAAGTATCTCCAAAGAGTCATCTCGTTATTCGCTGCGCTATTTAAGCTGCTGCCTGCAATAATGTATCGCCCGTAGGTATCAATCACTAGTCCAGAGGCCTTATCATTTTTAGCGGCGTTGACCGCTCCCGCTGCTCCGTTACCGCCAGGTTGGAAAGTAGTTGCTCCAGTGGAATTGAAGGAAGTGTCAGCGGCAGCACTTGATAGAAATCTCCAGATCGCCATTTCAGTTCCTCCGGAGGAATTGAGACTGCTTCCGCCGATAATATAATTACCAGTGGCATCAAGCTGTAGAGTGTTGGCGACGTCATTCTTGGAAGTATTCCCGGCACCGGCTGCGCCGTTACCGCCAGGCTGAAAAGTAGTTGCTCCGGTGGAATTGAAGGAAGTGTCAGCGGCAGCACTGGATAGAAACCTCCAGATCGCCATTTCAGTTCCGCCTAGACCATTTGCGCTGCTGCCGGCGATAATATAATTCCCCGTGGTATCGAGCGCGAGTGAATTTCCATTATCGACTTTAGCTCCGTTGCCTGCGCCCGCAGCGCCGTTGCCACCGGGTTGGAAGGTAGTCGCTCCCGTAGTATTGAAGGACGTATCTGCGGCGCTCGTATTGAGAAACCTCCAAAGGGCCATCTCAGTTCCGCCAACGCCATTGGCGCTACTGCCAGCGATGATATAGTTTCCGGAGGTATCGAGTTGCAAGGAGTTTCCAACATCGACTTTAACTCCGTTTCCGGCACCTGCTGCGCCGTTACCGCCCGGCTGAAAGGTAGTAGCTCCGGTGCCATTGAAAGAAGTATCTGCTACCCCCGTTGGAAGAAATCTCCAAACCGCCATTTCAGTTCCGCCGAGTCCGTTGGAGCTACTTCCGCATACAATATAATTTCCAGAGGAATCAATTTGAAGAGAATAGCCAATGTCGGATTTTACTGCGTTGCCCGCTCCCGCTGCGCCATTCCCGCCTGGCTGAAAGGTAGTTGCACCGGTTCCATTGAAAGATGTATCTGATGCCCCTGTTGGAAGGAATCTCCAGATTGCCATTTCAGTTCCGCCTAGACCATTTGCGCTGCTGCCAGCTACAATGTAGTTTCCAGAGGAGTCGATTTGTAGGGCGTAACCTGTGTCGACTTTTGTTGCATTGGGGGCGCCGGCGGCACCATTACCCCCAGCCTGAAAGGTGAGGGCGCCTATTGAATTAAATGCTGTATCTGCAGTCCCATCTGGAAAGAATCTCCATACCGAAACCTCAGTTCCACCGGCGGAGTTTAAACTACTGCCAGCAATAATATATCTTCCAGAGCTATCCTTTTGAAGCGCTTTACCTTGATCATTTTTTGAGCCATTGGGTGCACCTGCAGCTCCGCTTCCACCTGCCTGAAAAGAAGTGTAGCCATAACCTGTATTGAAGTGATGGAAAATAGTGATTGCTGAGGTTGAAACAGTTGCTGAGCTAGCGGTTGCTTGTATGTAAATGGTTTCTTCTCCATGGGATGCGAGAGTATAATTCAGCGAGCTTGAAGATGCGTACCCAGATTGGAAGGAAAGTGAAGATGAAGTTCCGGACGTTGAAGTAGATAGTACTCCCGGTGCGGCAACACTTAGCCCTGAATCTGAAAAAGCTTGGAGTTGAAGTGGCGCTGCGTAAGCAGTCTGCAGACTATTGCTGCTTGAGCTATACATGGCGAAAACCGGAGCGATTGAAAACGGCGTTGCGGTATAGCTTGTACCGCTCGGAGTAGTGGTCATACTTAGGGCATAGTTGGCGACGTTCACATGAGGTGAGCAGCCTAGGAGTCCAATGGAGGCTGCCATTAGGCGAGTAAGGCTAGTAAATCGACTAGGCAAATGATTCATGGTTTGAGTCACATCGATCAGTATATCTATTTAATGTTTAAAAAATATTAAAAATTGACGCTATGTCTAAAACTTTGCATGTGTGAAGACGAGCGAGTGAAGCACAAGAAATGATTGAAAAACCGAATGAACCCTCGTTCAAAAAAATGACGATGTTGTGGTTGTTGCCATAAATTCAAGAATAAGTTGTCGCATTCTACTTCAGCTGTTGTAGCGAGATGCTACAAGGTTGCTACTGACATACTCGTTTAGACTTTATTTAGAAAGACAACCGAATCAATGCCTAATATAATTTTCGAGGCTGACATAAAAATAATCTCAAATCTAACTATCCGAATTTTAAAGAAATTTTTAATACCCTCGCACTATTTTCAAATGCCTTTTCCGAATCGAATTTCAAAACTGAACTACAATCTACGCACTGGCACTTCAATTGCTATAGTCTCAAGTGTGAGCTGATCGAAGTCAGCCAAAAGAGATACAACGAGTTCATGAGAACTCTAAACAAGGAGAATAGTTATGAAAAAAACACTCGCAACACTTATGATCGTCATGTTCACTATGGGTTCCTTTGCATTTGCTGAAGAAGGTGCTGATACCACTCCAGCTCCTAAGCACCACAGCAAAAAAATGAAGAAGCACAATAAAAAAATGAAAAAAGCTAAGAAAGAAGAAGCAGCTCCTGCAGGCGAAGCTCCAGCAGCAGCACCAGCTGAAGGCGCAGCAAAGTAAGCTTTCTTGAATTTGGCAATGCCGTTTTAGCGGCATAGTTCTAAATGATTAGCCGGAAGGTCCTTTGAGGGCTTTCCGGCTTTTTTGTGTTAAATTGTTCGGATGAAACGTTTTCGCTATTTTCTCGGTCGGCACCTCGATCTACAAGCTAAAGTCAGTCTTGTTTTGGTGGCCGTTATATTACCTACCTTCCTGATTGTGACGGTTGCTGAGAATAAATTTACCCTCCCCATCTTAGAAGAAGAGATTCGTCAAATTGGAATTCACTCGGGTAAGACTCTCGCCGCCGAAATAGTGAGTGCCCGAATGCTTTCCCTTGCGAAGCCCACGCCGGCCATCGAGAATTCCCTCCAAGAAATTCTTTACACTCAGCCTGATATTGTTCGTATCGATGTGGTTGCCAAAGATTCTGCAAGTGGGACTTTGAAACTGATTGCTACGAATATTGAAGATGAACCCGGAGCTTCTCAACCGTCCTTCGTTTTAGTCGAAGCTGTCACGAGCGAATACAAGATCGATGAAGGTGGGTTTGGAACCTGGGAAATCAATGTTCCCATCGAACATCGAAGTCGCGATCCGAGGGGGCCTAAAAGAATTCTAGGTACCGTTCACGTCATTGTGTCTACCAAGTTGGTCGGTCGAATTATGAGTACCCTTTGGAAAACGACTGCAACGGCTGCTGGCTTTAGTGTCGTGGCACTGATTATGGCTTTGAGCTATTTTTTGAGAAAAACTATCGCTAACGACAGGCTTTTAAGGGAAGCCGAAACCGAGAATTTTAAATTGACTGAGCAGCTGCATGATGCGCAAAGGCAGCTGATGACTAATGAAAAACTAGCAGTGATGGGGCAACTCACGGCCAGCTTTGCCCATGAAATTGGAACACCGCTCAACGCAATCAGTGGCCACTTGCAGCTCTTGGGGGAAGAAATGAACCCCAGCGGAAGTGCGGGCGATAGTGGGGCATCCAACATATCCGGAAATATATCCGCAAGCACGGTAGTAGGGCAACGACTGGAAATAGTGAACAGCCAGTTAAGGAAAATCGAAGAGATTGTGAAAAGCTTTTTGCAGAGCACCGCAAAGCCTAAATCTCAAAAGCAACTCATTGACCTGAATCGATTGCTCGAGAAAACTCTTGGGATTGTCATGCCACGTGTGGATTCGCTCAAAGTTGAGATTAAGCGAAAATTGAACCGCGAACTGGCGCCTATCCGGATCGTTCCCCTTGATTTGGAACAGATTTTCCTCAATCTACTGAACAATTCCTTGGATAGCATTCAAACCAAGTCCGTCAAACAGCAACGAAGTAGGTTACAGCTCGAAATTGCGTCGGAACTGACAATAGCCCAAGGGAAGCAGTGGGCCCAAGTTTCCATCTATGATACAGGAGAGGGGATTCAAAAGGTGGATCTCAAGAACGTGCTGAAACCTTTTTTTACGACAAAGCGACCCGGCGAAGGGACTGGTTTGGGGCTAACGATTTGCCAACAGCTTGTGCACAAATACGGAGGTAAATTTGAAATTGATTCAAAAGAGGGAGCTTGGACTCGGGTAACTCTTAAGTTGCCTTACCATGCAAACACATGAGTTTGAGAATTCTTGTCGCGGATGATGATGATGTGACCCGTAAGCTCTTGAAAGAGGTTTTGGAAAAAGATGGATATTCTGTTCAGCTTGCCGCCAGCGGCGAAGAAGCGGTGCGTTGGATTAAAAATGAGAGCTTTCCGATCATTGTATCAGACATCCGCATGGTGGAATTGGATGGAATGGCCGTACTGCGGGAGTCGAAAAAACATCAAGAGCAATCGGCGGTCATTTTGATGACTGGGTTTGGAAGTATGGAAGGCGCAATAGAGGCCATCCAAGAAGGTGCCTTTGATTATATCAGCAAACCTTTTCAATTAGCGGAACTCAAAGCTGTGGTCGGGCGGGCGGCTAAGCACTGGGAGTCTCTGCGTTCCCAAAAAGAGGGCTCCAACTCGGTCCATTTAGAAGTGACAGCTCGAAGTTTAATCGGGAAATCTCCCAAGATCGTAGAAGTTTACAAAACACTCGCTCGGGCTGCAATGACCCTGACATTAACATGCTTAGATTCAGCAGAACCTACCGGCTTGAATTCACTCTCTTGGAGAACTCGCAAGAGTCGAATTTGTAAAGTAGGAGTAATGTCCCCAATCTCGTCTAAAAATAAAGT
>Ga0206877_10089_pt1 | contig 29238 bp, 22 predicted proteins | sample Alteio_BWOrgCont_7_FD_152623 | JGI IMG/M metagenome (GOLD analysis project Ga0206877, IMG submission 152623) | Enriched cells from forest soil in Barre Woods Harvard Forest LTER site, Petersham, Massachusetts, United States -... | ecosystem: Environmental > Terrestrial > Soil > Temperate forest >...
CTTTTCGACTCCAAGGAGTCGAAAGTGATGGTTTGATAAGAAATCGCCAAATCTGGCATTCTTCTTTCGTGAAAAAAGTCATCTTAGTCACTGGCGCATCGGGACTGGTCGGCACGGATCTTGTCCTTGCCCTACAGAAAAAGGTAGGCAAGGAGAATGTAATCGGCTTTGAAAGACATCAAGCGCCTCCCTCGTTTCAGGGCATTGTAGAGCTAGGCGACGTTCGGAGCCGCGATACCCTCGAAGCAATCGTTAAAAAATATCAGATTACGGAAGTGTATCATCTCGCAGCGCTTCTCTCAGCGCAAGGAGAAAAAGATCCAGACTTGGCTTGGGATGTGAATGTAGACGGGCTGCGCAATGTGCTCCATGTGGCTGCCCAGCACCAGCTTAAAGTTTTTTGGCCCAGTTCCATTGCAGCATTTGGTCCGACAACTCCTAAGGAAGAGGTCCCTCAGCATACTTTGCTAGAGCCGACGACCATGTATGGGGTCAATAAAGTCACCGGCGAGCTCTTATGCCAGTACTTTTTTACAAAGTTTGGGGTAGATGTACGTAGTTTGCGCTTTCCTGGCCTTCTCGGCTATAAGGCGCCTCCTGGAGATGGGACAACCGAATATGCCATCCATATGTTTTATGCAGCCATCAAGCACAATCATTATATCTCTTATATCGATCGGGGTTCGGTGCTTCCCATGATGTATATGGACGATGCCATTCAAGGCACGCTCGATCTTATGGAAGCCCCCAAAGAAAAAATCTCGATCCGCATGGGTTATAACTTCTCTGGGCTTCCATTTGCTCCAGAGGATCTCGTCAAAGAGATCCAGAGGCTGAATCCCCATTTTAGATGTGAATATCAGCCAGATAGCCGCCAGAAGATTGCCGACTCTTGGCCCCGCACCATCGACGATTCCCAGGCCAGAAAAGATTGGGGCTGGTCTCCTTCTTATAACTTAAGAAGTCTCACTGAAATCATGTATGAACAAATCAAGAGAAAAATCGAGAAAAATCCTCCATGAGCAAAAAGCACTTCGTCGACGTCCTTCATAAAGAACTTGCCCGCATCGGACAGGCAAAGACATCGAAACGTTTTGAAAAAGTGATCGAGGGCTTTACCAAAAGCCACTCCCCCCAAGCGCTGATCGGAGGAAAACCTTACCGCGTCTTCAATTCGAATGATTATCTTGGACTTCGTTTTCATCCTCGCCTTAAAACCGCAGAGCAGGCCGCTTCGGAAGAATTCGGCACAGGCCCAGGCGCTGTCCGCTTCATCTCTGGCACTCTCAAGGTGCATCGAGATTTAGAGAAGGCCATTGCCTCTTTTCATGGACGGGATGACGCCATTGTTTTTTCGAGCGCCTTTGCGGCCAATGTCTCCGTGTTATTCTGCTTCATCAAAGGACAGGCGGCCGATTCCGCCGTGGGCGGCAATACCCTTGTCATCTCCGATGCGCTGAACCACAGAAGCATCATCGACGGCATCCGAGTCGCTAATTTGCCAAAAGAACAACGGGCCATTTTCAATCATCTAGATCTAAATGACCTAGACCGGATACTTACAGAAAAAAGAGGCGCTTTCCAACGCGTGATTATCGTCACCGACGGCATCTTCTCGATGCTCGGAGAAGCTCAAGATTTAAAAAAAATGCGCCAGGTGATGGATGCGCACGAAGAGCACTTTGCAGATGGCATTTGGCTGTACGTTGACGATGCGCATGGCATTGGGGCATTTGGCAAACAAGGCCGCGGCGTGGAGGAGGCCTTTCATACAAAGGCGGATATCCTGATCGGCACATTGGGAAAAGCGTTTGGCGCCGATGGGGGCTATGTCGTGGCGGATCAAGTGATCATCGATTATTTGCGCGAGTCTGCTGCCACCTACATCTATTCGAATTCCATTTCCCCAGGAACCGCAGGAGCAGCTCTGGCTTCCGTAGAGCTCATGCAGACAAGCGAAGGGGACAAGCTGCTTAAAAGACTCACACAGAATCGAGAGCATTTTCAAAAGGAGATGCAAAAGACAGGCTGCGTTTTCGCAGCGCACTCGACCCATCCGATTCAGCCGATCCTGCTCGGAGATCCTGGTAAAACGGCCGCTTTCAAAGAGGGGCTTTTCGAAGGGGGGATTTTGGTAACCAATATCAATTATCCCGTCGTTTCGAAGGGGCGCGATGAAATTCGAGTACAGATTTCCGCCTCCCATACAGAAGAAGACCTCAGTGTCTTCGCCGATCAATGGAAAGCGATCGTTTCCCGGAAATAGACTCCTTCCATTTTGCAGAGCGCCTCTTCTGAATCTGCTGATAGGGTACGATTTGGGATCAAATGGTCTCTTCGGCCAATTGATGAGCAATCGCTTCTACTTGTGGAGGTGACATCATTGTAATGTGGTTGCCAGGAATTTCATGGATTGCAACCTCTCCCGACACAAGGCTTTTCCACGTTGATCCCCAAGAAAGATCTTTTTGTTTGAAAAAACGATCCATAGCCTCAAAATAAAGAATGGTTCCCTCATAAGGCTTGGGCCGATACTGAGCGAGAATTTTTAAGTGATGTTTGATTCGTTTGAGGAGCAATTCTTGCTCTTCAAGTGGTAGATTTTCGAAATGGAAACTCTTGATCAACCTCGAGTCTGATGGCTCTTTTTCTTTGAGAGGCTTTCCATTTATAAGTTCAAGGAGATGAAGAAGAAGAGCCTCCGTGCTAGAGATCGGAAGATAGATCGAATCGGGTCTTACAATATCAGCCATAGCAAGGACTGTTTTTTCTCCGCTTGCAACAAGTATTCTCGCCATTTCGTAAGCAATAAGGCCTCCGAATGAGTAGCCAAAAAGTGTATAGGGACCTTTTCCTTGTTTCTTTTTGATCTCTTCGAGATAAAAAGAGGCAGTCTCCTCGATTGTTTCAAACTCTTTCTCTGCTACTAGGCCATAGATGGGATTTGGAGAAGAGAAAGAGTTAACAAAGGATAAGTAGGAAAAAAGATTTCCTTCAATTGGATGGATCACAAAAAGAGGGGTTCCTTCTCCCTTTTTCAATTGAATCACTGAAGAAGTGAAAGGCATTTGAAGAAATAAAAATTTTGAAAGTTTCGCTATCGTTCGGTATTCAAGAAGCACCCGAGTTGCTGCGACCCGAATCCCGAGCTTTTTTTGAATAAGGGCAGCCACTTGAACACTAGCAAGAGAATCACCCCCCGCCTCGGAAAAGTCGTCATTAATCCCAATCGAGTCACTTCCTAGACACTCTTTCCAAATATCTACAAGGGTATTTTCAATAATTGAGTCCACATCGAGTTGAGCAATCTTCTCTTGTCTTTGTGGCGTCTCCACCCAATGCCTCTTTTTTTCGAATGGATAGCAAGGAAGAGGAACTCTACGACCTTGTACAATCAGAGGTTGTTCTGAGGAATGAAAATCAAAACTCGAGAGAGAGTCGATAGCCTCTTCGCGGTTTTTATATTTTAATACCCTTCGGTGCTCAAACTTTTTTCTCCCTACCTGCAAGGTGTAAGCTGCATCGGCAAGAGAAATTTCCGGATGTTTTTGCAAATATCGAGCCAAGTTTTCTCTCATTTTTCTCAAAGCATCCAAAGATTTAGCGGAAAAAGCGAGAAAATATTCCTTATCTTCTTCTGGAGAGGAGACGTTTTGCCACTCTTCTACGATGGCATGAGCATTTGTTCCTCCCACACCAAAAGAACTCACACAAGCTCTTCTTGGGAAGCCTTGCTTTCCCCATTCTTTGATTTCAGTGTTCACGTAGAATGGAGTATTTTCAAAATCGATATAGGGATTTGCTTTTTGGAAATGGATCGTCGGTGGGATTTTTCGATGATATAATGAAAGAGCTGTTTTGATCAGACCGATCACACCAGCAGATTCCACAGTATGTCCAATATTGCTTTTTACTGAACCGATAGCGATAGGATTTTTTCCATCTCCCTTTCCAAAAACTTGGACAAGCCCTTTTATCTCGATAGGATCGCCCAGGACGGTTCCTGTTCCATGAGCCTCGACAAAACCGATTGTTTTCGGATCGATCCCTGCCATCGAAAAGGCAGATGCAATCGCCTCAGCTTGCCCTTCTACACTCGGAGCTGCAAACCCGACTTTTCTACTCCCATCGTTATTGAGTCCGAATCCACGAATGACGGCATAGATATGGTCCTTGTCTTCAATCGCATTGGCGAGCCTCTTTAACACGACAACTCCGACTCCATTCGACATGACAGTCCCTTGCGCTTCTTCATCGAAAGGCCGACATTTCCCATCGGGCGATAGAATCATCCCTTCGGAATAAGGATAGCCACTCTTTTGCGGCAAATAGATGCTTGCACCACCAGCAAGCGCCATATCGCATTGATAGGTAAGGAGATGATTGGATGCGGTGCAAACAGCGACAAGAGAAGTAGAGCAGGCAGTTTGAATCGCTAGGCTAGGTCCTTTTAAGTTAAGCTTGTAAGAGACTCGAGTAGTAAGAAAATCTTTATCATTGCCGATCTGCACTAGATAACGATCGATTGTATTCGAGTCTAAATGGGGATGAAGTTGGTTGAGGAGATAAGAACTCATCCCGCATCCGCCAAAAACACCGACAGAACCAGGGCATTGGTCTGGGCAATACCCAGCATTTTCAAGAGCTTCCCACGAGCATTCCAAAAAAAGGCGATGTTGGGGATCCGTGTATTTGGCCTCTTTTGCGTTCATAGAGAAAAAATCGGCATCAAACCATTCGACGTCCGCAAGAATGCCTCTTGCTCGAACGTAATGGGGATTTTCGATGAGCTCCTCTGAAATTCCCGCTTCTTTCAAACTCTCTTTAGAAAAAACAGAAATTGCTTCCTTTCCCTCACAGAGATTTTCCCAAAACTCCTCTACATTATTTGCAAGTGGAAATCTTCCCGACATGCCGATAATTGCTATCGAACTTGCTATTTCTTCTTCGGTCATTTCTTGAGCCTCGCTCTAAATAGAGAAACTGTTTTCCTCTTGTCCTGAGGCAATGCCATTTTTTCTGGGTTATCGAGATGCGCTGCAAACCTTCGGATCGTGGGATATTGTAATAGATCGATCATCGAAATATTGATTTGCAGTTGGACAGACAATGCCGTTTGTAAAACAACTAAACTCATTGAATCGCCTCCTGCCTCAAAGAAATTTTCATTCACTCCGACATGCTTTTCTAGGATCTTATTCCAAATGAGGGCGATCGAAGTTTCCGTCTCTCCTTGAGGAAGATCAGACTCTGAAGAGGAAGGGAGGAATAGAGTGGGAAGAATAGACCTGTTTATTTTGCCATTTGGCGTCCTCGAGAACCTCTCCAAATAAACAAAACGAGAAGGAACACCTGCAGAGGGGAACCGAAGAGAAAGGAACTCTTTCAATTTCCCCGTTTCAATTTCTCGATCTCCCGTATAGTAGGCGATTAACTGCTTTTCTTTGATAAGGACCGCAACCTCATGAATTGAATCATACTGCTTCAGACTCTCTTCGATCTCGCCAAGTTCAATCCGGAATCCTCGGATTTTGACTTGGGTATCAATTCGTCCTAAATATTCAAGCTCTCCTTCTGGCAAGAAGCGCGCATAATCTCCGGTTCTGTAGATTCTGATTGATTTTCCTTGAAGAGGAAGCGAGAAAAATCTCTCTTTTGTTAAATCGGGCTGGTTCAAATACCCTAAAGCGAGCCCGTCGCCAGAAATAAAGATCTCTCCTTTCTCTCCTTTTGGTACCATTTGGAACTTGTCGTCGAGGAGATAGATTTCAGCTCCGGAGTGAGGAGACCCAATGGTGATCTCTTTGATTGTTGAAGTCGCTGGATCGACGATTTTGGCAATGGTAGTTCCCATAGCCCATTCAGAAGGGCCGTATTCGTTGAAAAGAATTGCATTTGGAGCAAATTGTCGATGAAGAGCTGGGATATGGCGAGGAAGAGACTCGCCTCCAAGACTCACCGCTTTCAAAGAAGGCATCTCCTTTTTTTTTTCTAAAAGCATTGAATATAAGGAAGGGACACACATGAGAAAATCGATCGATTTTTCCTGAATGAAACGGATAGTTGCGTCAGGATCAACTAAGGAAGATCCTGCAAGACATACAATTCCTCCCTCGATGAGTGTGGGAAAAATGGTGATGAGGCTCGCATCAAAACTGATCGATCCCGTAACGAGTCCCCTCATCTTTTTTGGATAGACGTTCTTCCTTGCCACTGCCGCCAAGGCCACACTCTTATGGGGGATCATGATCCCTTTGGGTTTTCCTGTAGATCCAGATGTATAAATCAAATAGGCGAGATTTTCAGGACTCGATTTGACACGAGGAGGCGCATTTCCAAAAGACTCTATCAAGTCTTTCTCGGTATCAAAAAAAACGGTCTGACTGTGAACTTTCAACTGATCTCGATATCGAGAATAGGTCAAAATAAGATGGGGTTTAGCATCCTCGATCATATAGCGCAGCCGTTCTTTGGGATAGTTAGGATCTAATGGAAAATAGACTCCTCCTGCCTTGAGGATTCCGAGAAGTCCAATGAGAAGAGATAAATCGCAATCGAAAAATAGCCCGACGATCTTTCCAGGTCCTACACCCTTATTCACTAAATAATTTGCTAACTGGTTCGATTGAAGATCGAGTTCTCTATAGGTACTCTCGCGATCGAGAGTAAGAGCTGCGAGAGAATCTGGATTTAATGAGACAGTTTTTTCAAATAATTCGCAGATAAGAGGAGATTTAAGATTTTGGTCTAAGCTTTTCAAATTTTGCATAAGGGGGCCACGATATTGCAACGGTTACAAAAGAAACCAAAAAAAACAAAAATCAGCTTTAATCCGCGCTGATTATAAGAAATCCCGAACAAAAAAAGACAACAAAAAGAAATTGTATCAACAAATGACATTATACCCAAACAACTTGAAAACTTGGATTTTGACTGCGTCGGCTTCGCAGCAAATTTTTTTGACTTCACTCGCGCTTTATTCATGAACAAAGCTGCTCGCTCCAGAACAAAAAATTTGCGCGGCCTTCTTGCCAAATTCCCAACTTTTGAATTCATTTCGGTATACGTCCAAACTCAATAAAATTGTTTATGGCATTTAAATCGACACAATGTTACCATCCTTCAATATAATCTTGAACAACCGATCTTTTATCCATCACTAATCTGATTAAGATTATTTTATATGGAGACTAAAATGAAAAATTCAGAAAAACCCGATCTAGATGCGCTTTATTATCAGAGCCATTCCCAACCCCAATATGAACGGGCGCAAGAATTGATGACATCTTTGACTGTGAATGAATCTGATTCGATTCTCGATATTGGCTGCGGCCCAGGAAATATCATAGCGGAACTTTCCCAACAAGCATCACAAGGAACCTCGATTGGAATCGATGCCTCGGCTGAGATGATCGATCTCGCAAAAGATGTCTACCCCAAGTCGAAATTTCCGAATCTCGAATTCCATCATAGAAAAGCAGAGGAAATCAATTTTGATTTTTCTTTTGATATTATTCTTTGTTTTAACTGCCTCCTCTGGGTTAGAGAACCAAAAAAAGCATTAAATTTAATGTGCCAATCTTTAAAACCAGGAGGAACCTTATTGATTTTGACCTACCTCAAAACCTCTTCTTATATTTTATTTCTCGAAAAAACTCTTGATGCATATCCTGATTATAAGAATTTATCTGCCTCGCTCACTATGCTTTCGATGGAAGAATATCGAGAGATAATCACATCGAACGGTTTAATATTAAATGATTTTCGTCCTGAGTGGCGTTTTTCGAAATATAACAATCTCGAAGAGATAAAAGCTTACGTCAAAGGATGGCTTGGTTGCTATGTTCCACTTCCAAAGGACCTTCAAGAGACATTCCTACAAAACGCCGTTGTGAACAGTCAACGCGAGAATATAAGTACAAACAAAAATGAAATAGTCTTGCCATATCAATTATTAGCTATCCAAGCAACAAGGCCTCAAGGTTCATATACCCAAACAACTTGAAAAGTTGGGAATTTGACCAGGAGGATCCTCAAAATTTTTGTCCGGAGCGAATGACCATTGCCGCGAGGCAAGGCACGAGCGAGGACAATCATTTTGAGGCAAAGTCGACGCAGTCAAAAACCAAGTTTTCAAGTTGTTTGGGTATAGTTTCCTTCGTATTACAGAATAAATTTTATTGACAACTGGCTCTCAAGTTTAATAACTTGCGATCAGTTGATGCTGAGTTGTGAATGCAAGTTGCCTCCGAGCCCCCTAAAAATAATAAATTCCTCGCCTTGATTTTTCTTTTCATCGCCTCTGACATAATGTGCGACAACTATATAATTGGAGCATTTAATCACAGCCCCCCTCTCATAGAATTACTTCTCCTATTCATCATGCTTTCATTGCAAATTATTATTTCTCCTATTCAGGCTGGGACCTCAGATTTGTACGGCAGAAGAAAAAGCCTACTCTTTTCAATATTATTCTCTCTTTTAAGCCTGGTTTTTGTCTTCCTATTCGACATGAAGCTATTCTCATTTATACCCATGCTCATTTTGATCAATATTTCAAAAGGTATTTTTGGAAACACGATACCCATCTCTTGGGCTGCAGTAGGAGATCTTAGTGGGAAAAACCTTCGACTCTCATTTGCTTTCGCTACGGCCGCATATGCTACTGGATACATCGGATTGGTTTTTTTTAACAAATACCTACCAAACTCAATCGCCACTTTTATATTAATCATCTTATTTTCCGCCACTCTTTTCATGTGTTTTTTTTATTTTTTCGATTTAAAAGACATAAAAACAAAAGAACTCCATTATCTGAACCCCAAGTTCTGTCCCTACATTGTCAGAGAAATCAGCCTGATCATCGCTGACTTAAAAGACAAAGCATACCAAAATCTATTTACAGCCTATATTTTATGGGAAATCTCCATTTATGTGATTCTTATCTTATATGCAGATTTTATGAATAACAATTCTGCTTTTATAGAAGTATTGATGATGATTGGATTCTTACTAGGCGTTTCCACCTTTAGTTTTTCTGGCCATATATCTGACAGCAAAATGATCAGAATAGGTTATGTTATTTGTGTTGCATCTTTGCTTCCATATTTCTTTTTTGTATTTTTATTTCAAAATATTAACATAGTCTTAGCTGGATGCTATTTCTTCCATGCCATTGGAAATGCCTTATTATCCCCCACAATTTTTTGTCTTGTTGGCAGAGGCAAAGCAGATCATGAGAAAGGGAAAATATACGGTTTAGTGGAATCTGCAGACACAATCGCATTTCTAATTGCAATCATCTTCATCATGTTTTACAAATACTTACAACTTCAGATCATATATTTAGTTTCAGTCTCCCTCATCACAGCATTGATTTCCTGGATTCCCTATAGACGATTTGAAAAACTGAGAGGAATAAATCCGTCCGTTCCTTATTGAAAACCTATGAGTCATCTTGATTAGGATAACTTCATGTACAACAAAGAATTCGATCGCAAAATCGTAATTATTACTGGAGGATCATCGGGAATTGGAAAAGCCTGTGTTGAAAGATTTCTCAAAGAAGGAGCAAGAGTTATCATTGCTGCGCGTGAGAAAAAGAAAGCTGCCGACGCTCTCAAAGAACTCCAATCATTTGGTGGAGAGGTCACATACATCCAAACGGACATCTCAAAATCGACTGAGGTAAAAGCATTAATTAAAAAAACTATCGAAACATATGGATCGTTGCATTATTTAGTCAACAATGCCGGTATCGAAGGAACTGCATTTGTTTCCACGGCTGATTATCAAGAAACTGTATGGGATCAAGTGATTGCCATTAACTTAAAAGGCACTTGGCTTTGTATGAAACACGCAATACCAACAATCTTGCAATCTGGCGGTGGAGCCATCGTCAATATTTCTTCTATTGCAGGGTTGAGGGCAAGTAAAACGGGCGGAGCAGCCTATACGGCAAGCAAGCATGGAGTAGTAGGACTGACCAAGGCGACAGCCCTCGAGTATGCTAGGATGCATATCCGCATAAATTGTGTATGCCCGGCCATTATCGACACGCCAAACGCAAGGAATATCTTAGGAAGCCGGATTTCCGAAATTGGGAAAGATTTTCCGATGGGTCGCATTGGCACATCTAATGAAGTTGCGGATGCAGTTCTATGGCTCTGTTCTCAACAAGCCTCTTACATTACCGGCATTGCTTTACCGATTGATGGCGGTCTTCAGTAGACCTCTTGCATAACTAATCTTCTGTCGATTTTCGGGTTCTTTTGAGCCGATTTTTTTGCAGGGGTTGTATCAACATTCGTATACTACCCCTGCAAAAAAACGAAAATCGGCCAAAATAATCCCCAAAAGCGACGAAGTATCAGTTACGCAAGAGGTCTAGTAAAACATTTTGTCTTTGAAGAATGCTCAGCACAGCCTCTTGAGCATCGGGGTCGTTCTCGAAGCCGATCAAGAGCGGACCGGGATGAGAGAAGAGAGAGAGTGCGTAGGGAGTGCCGAACAGGCAGAGAATGCTCTTTGGCAAAGAGCGGATCAGGTCGATGCAATCGGGCGAAAAACCATAGTTCCTTTCTCTTGGCCCGAACTGGTGGACAGCGATCGCCACGGCGTCGAAATCCTTGAGCTGATCCGATAATCGGATGCGCTCGGCAAGATCGAGATCGGGAGCTGCGGAAAATACAGCGCTGAACGCCTTGGACATCTCATCGGGACCGCCGATGATCAAATAGGCTGTTTTTTTAGGCAGAAGAGAGCTCGGATCTCCTCTCAAGACGACCGCTTCCTTAAACAGCCTCTTTTTAAGGCGCACCGCTTCTTCCGAATGGAGCGATGCGGCGATCCCTTCCTCGCTCAGTTTCGTCGTTAGATGCAGGCCGAGCCGCTCTTTCGCCCTCAGGATCTTTGCTACGCTCCCATTCAGCCGTTCCTCTGACAGCGTCCCATCCTCGAATTGTCTTTTCAAGGCTTTCCAGGCTCTCGGGACGTCTTCTTTTAAGATCTTATCGATATTGGGATCGAAATGGTCCCCATAGAGCAGAAGATCGCATCCCGCTTGAAATGCCCCGACGGCGATCTCTTCCGGGGTATCGGCAAGGGCTTTCATGTTCAGCGCATCGCTGACGATCAGGCCACCGAAACCGAGTTCTTCCCTTAAAATGCCGGTGAGGCACGCAAAAGACAAGGTCGAGGGCCGTTCGGAATCGATAGCAGGAACGAGCAAATGAGCGCTCATGATCGCATCAACGCCTTCCTGGATCGCTCTTCGGAAAGGGACAAATTCCACAGTCTCTAGGCGATCCCTCGCATGGGGAACAAGGGGCAGCGCATGGTGAGAATCGACACTCGTATCGCCATGTCCCGGAAAATGTTTCGCGCAAGTTAAAATTCCTGCCGATTGCATCCCCCGGACCATAGCTGCAACGCATGCTGCCACTTGAATTGGATCTTCTCCGAACGCCCGCATTCCGATGACTGGGTTGGCGGGATTGGTATTGACATCGGCAACGGGCGCGAGGTTGAGATGAATCCCGACCTGTTTCGCTTGGCGGCCTATCTCCGCGCCTACTTGAAAGATCAAATCCAAATCTCCCATCGCTCCAAGCGTCTGGTTCTTGGGGAAAGCGATCGTCTGTTTCATCCGCATCGCAAGGCCCCATTCGGCATCCGCCGCGATGAGAAGAGGGATGTTAGATCCGCTCTGAAGATCGTTGAGAAATTTGATCTGGGTCAAAGGATCCGAGTGTTTCAGAATCGCGTTGCCGATATGGTGCTTTTCGACAAGAACAGCCCAATCTCTTCTATGATCTTCCTCTCTCAGCGGGCAGGCGGGAGGCATAAAGAGCTGGCCGATCTTTTGATCGAGGGTAAGTTCGGAAAGGGTTTTCTCCGCCCAACTTTGAGCGAGGAGAAGGATGGGAAAGAGGGCGAAAAAAACCAGAAATTGTATAGAGCGTGTTAGCAATTTAAGTGGCTGCGCTTTTAGGGATTATTTTAGCCAATTTTCGATTTAAAATTTAGGGTCAATGAGCCTATCCTTCATTCTTAGCAAAATCGATCGAGTAGGACTCGATCAAATTATTTTTCGTTCGTTGTTTGCAAAACATATAATTTTCTAACAACTTTCCTGGCTTAAAGGTTAAAGTTATATTACATCCTTGTTGAATCATTACATTTGTTTCACGGATTAGATGGGGTATTAGCTCCAATCCCATAGCGATCCCGATAAACCCAAACTGCATGTGTCCTGTGACTACAGAGAGGGATGCTGGAATGAAAAACCCAGCCGTTAAAGCTGGAACCATATAATCTCTGTTTATTATTATTGATGCTACTTTCACCACTGCTACGGGAAAAAGAGTTCTTGGATGTGCGAGAGGAAAGATAACCTGATTTGTGAGTTCATGTAAGATACGAATCATTCATACTTCTCGATTGAACCTGGGAAAAAAAGCTTATAGGAAAACGCGGTAATCTGTCTTGAAAAATCTGGCAAATCTTTTAGCCATCTCTTTTCCAATTGGGCGCTGCCCATTTTCCATCAGCTTCCAGTTTTATTTTTCAATAAATGAGCCCAACCTATTTTTCTTCGACAAAAATAGCAAGATTCAAAAGATACTATGCCGTGAAAAGTTTAAACTGACAAACTTACCTACGCATCATCGCTTGGAAGTGAACGGCCCCAGAGTTTAGAATGGCGACCGGTGAAGATCCTCTGAATTCCGGGTTGATGGATCTGACCACTACTTCGCCGGATGGTTGCGCTTGAATGACAGCGACAGATCTTTCCTCCATATCGCTAAATGCGATAATTTCAGGTTTTCCTCCCCAAGTTCCGGGTTTAGACATCCATTCTAGATAGGATTCAAATGGGTCCGCACTGCCTGAAAAACCTAAGTGATCTTCTTTCATTCGCTCAGCTATTAAAGGAGCAAATGTTTCTCTATGCTTTCTCATATGCGCCACAACTTGACTTCTGACTCGAGAGTGGTTCGCATCTGCATCGCTTTTGGCACCTTTCAGACTCATCGCACCTGCCAATGACCTGAACAAGCAATCCCCGCCGCCGCCCATATCTTCGACTTTAAATTTCGCTGTTAAAAACTCTCGCATTTTACGACACCTATGGGCATGAAAATGAGAAAGCGGAGTGGCAACACCTTCGTACATTGTTGATAAACTTGTGTGAACCTTTTCGAGCTCTGGTCCTTTTCTTGCGTTGCGGACATAGGTTAAGCCGTGTGGAGAATTAGCTAGTAGATTAGGATGTAGATCGACCCCATGCTTTGTATGAAGATTTTCGATTGTACCTGTTTTCAACTGATCCAGTTGCCGAATTAATTCTGTTTCTCTTTGTTCTATACGCAAAAAATCATCGAGCGAGCATCTTGAAAAATCTAAGTGGGACAGTTCATCTTCTAAGTCTCTAAGTTCCTCAACAAGAGGATCAATCTTTTCTCCAAACTCTTTATCGATTGATTGGGGAATCTCGATTGCAGAAAATTCGGCTATCAATGCATCGATTTCATCGATCAAATCCCCTACTTTTTTGTTTCCGAATCGATCGTCAACGATCAATTTTTTCTGATCCAGCATCGTTTGGGCATTGGCTGCATTAGGTTCCGCCTTGAACGCTTCAACCGCTTGATTTGCACTTTGTATTCTAAAGGATAAACTCTGAACTGGTGATTCGGATGTACTGCCGCTCTTTGACCCGGTCTTGGCTCGATCTCGAGCAGGGGGCACAGAAATTGTGCGTTGGAAGATCTTATTATACAGGCGATTGATTCTCTCATCCGTTCCATCTAAACCGCTAGTCAGCTCTCCAAGTTTTTCATAGTATCGAGCTGGAAGAGCTGCACCGTCTTTAAGAGATAAGGAATCCTCATACAATTTCTGAACGGCTGCCAGGTCCACCTTTTTGGCTCGGGCCTTCAAAAATCCCGATGCTTGCTCCGAGGTTTTTACTTGTCCGGAGCCTGGGATTATTGATGATTGAACTCTTACAGCCATAAAAAACTCTCTTTGTTATATATTATTTATTATAATATATTTTAGTTTAATTTTAAACTAAAAACTTGATAATTAAACAAATTTAATCAATTAATTAGGATCAAAAGCCAAAAGAATGTAACGCGTTTACCCTCAGAGAGTTAAGCCAAGCAAACCTAAAGATTTAATTTACAAGAACTTAGAGAGGAGGCGTGCGAGATCCTGATAGGTGATGTAGATGAAAAAGGCGATGAGAAGCCCGACAAATGGAATAATCAGCCTTTCCATGGTCTTCGCGCGCAAGGGCCGCTTCCTGATCGCTTCGAGAATAGAGAACGTGATATGCCCGCCATCAAGTACTGGAATAGGTAGAAGGTTGACGATGCCAAGGTTGAGACTAATGACGGCCATCCAAAAAAGAGCTTCTTTCACCCCTACCATCCAGCTTTGATGGACGACATGGACGATTCCAACAGGGCCACTCATATACTTAGGATTGAGCATCCCAGAAAAAAGGCCAGTCAGAGTGCGCCACGTATCAACGACGACGGCCTGAAATTGCTGGATCGGATTGGGGTTGTAGGTTACTTCTCGGTCGCGGAGAGGTAGTCCCAGAATGAGTCGCCGCTGGGCATTTTCCAATAGCTTGAGCGCTGCGCTCCTTTTTGCAGGATCGCGGATCGCCTCGATTTCTTTTTTCATCGCGGCCAATTCTTTGGATAGCGCCGCTTGCTGCTGAGGACTCAGGGAAAATTCACTTTTGGACTTGGGAACGATCGGTTTTAGGAGATGAAGAGACCCGCTATGGTCGATCTGTCTTGCGGTTCCGATCGATACGATGAGGGAAGAGAGCTCGGTTCGGTTGAAATTATCATATTGGCCATCCGCCTGAGTCCACAGGGTTTTTTCGATCGAAGAAGGATTTCTTTCGACGATGACGATGACATGCCGGGTTTGAAGAGCCTGTAGCAATTGATGGGAAAATTGTATCGGCGTTCCATCGGCAGCGATGATCCGGTCTCCTTCTTCAAGGGGCGTGAAATAGGTGCATCGTTTACATTTTTGGAAGGCGGCCTCCTGCTCGCCTGGATCCAAAAATTCGATCCGGCTTTCTACTACGTTATGAGGGGAAAGATTATAAGGAATGAAATAAAGATCCTGCAGTTTTCCTTTCAATCCGGTTTCATATTGCCAATCGCCGATTTCCGCCCGTTCCGGAGAAGTCATTTTGAGATCTTCCAATTGGATGCGGGGAACTTTCGTTTGAAAAATTTGATCGCCTCTTTGAACGGTCAGAAAGGCGGTCGATTGATTTGTAAGGGCGCTCAATTGCTGGATGGAAAAGACCATCTCTCCATCAGCCCAAAGGATTCGATCTTCCGGCTCGATTCCGCTCCCTTCGATCGGCGATCCTGCGAGATCGGCTTCCCGCCCATCGTAAATCAAGTAGGATGCAGGAGAAAAAACTCCGATCGTAAGGAGCTTATCCTTGGTCATCTGAGGATTTTCATAGGTCTTCAGCGTATAATCGAAATCAGTCTTTTTTCCTGAAAAGGCATCGATTTTGTAGCCTTCGATCCGGGTCGTTTTGTCATCCATGAGGGAAGCGACCAGAAGGTCTTTGAATCCATGAAAAGGACGGTTGTCATATCGTTCGATGACATCTCCAGGACGCACTCCCAACTGATAGAGAGCGGATTGAGGATCGACCCAACCGATGCGGCTTGTAAATTCTTGAAATTGTTTCGATCTTCCGCCTGCTGCCCAAAGAACTGTAAATACAACGATCGCGAAAGCGACGTTGACGAGCGGTCCTGCCAGAGCGACTTTGATCCGCTGCCAGGGCTTCTTTCCATAGAACCCGTCGGAAATTTCATAAGGTTCACGGCTTCCTTCCTGCTGCATGCCGGCAATCCGGACATAGCCGCCAAAAGGAAGGATGCAGATCATCCACTTGACCCCGTCGTGCTCCCAGGTGTAGATCGGCTTGCCGAACCCGATCGAAAAGGCTTCAATGCGCATTCCTTCTCTGCGGGCAATCCAATAATGGCCGAGTTCATGGATGAAAACGAGAAGACCTAAACCTAAGATTGCAAGAAGGGCGTAAAAAATACTTTCCATGATCAATCGTCCAGATCAACTCTCATTCTTAACTCGCGGCTGCAAGCTGACGCGCTGAGGCGTCGACCGCAAGAATTGCCTCTAAGCTTAGCATATTCTCCGGTAGGTGTGAAGAGATTAATTTGTCCAGCTTCTCGCCGATGGCTGTCCAAGGAATTTTTCCTTGCACGAATTTTTCGACTAAAACTTCATTAGCGGCATTGAGAAAGCAGGGATAGCTCTTCCCAGCCTTGAGGGCGTCAAGAGCGAGCTGCAAACAAGGGAATCTTTGATTGTCAGGAGGATAAAAAGTCAAAGTCCCATTCTTCAAAAAGTCGTAGGGCTTGAGCATTCCCTGTTTTCTTTCCGGATAGGTCAGAGCGTATTGAATCGGCAGAACCATATCGGGGTCTGCGATCTGGGCCAGGATCGACCCGTCTATGAATTCGACACAGCTATGAATCCGGCTTTGAGGGTGGATTACCGCTTCAATTCGCTCGGGTTCGATATCGAAGAGAAACCGTGCTTCGATCATCTCCAGGCCTTTATTCATAAGCGTCGTGCAATCGATCGTAACCTTGGCACCCATGTGCCAATTCGGATGGGCCAGAGCCTCTTGGACTGTGACTTTCTTTAACTCTTGAGCCGTTTTATCGCGTAAAGCTCCGCCGGACGCGGTCAAAATGAGGCGGCGCACCGCTGATTTTTCCTGGCCTTGTAAACATTGATGGAGCGCGCAGTGCTCGCTATCGACGGGGATGAGTTCGATCCCGTTCCGTTTCGCGAGCCCGCTGATCCATTCCCCTCCGCAGACGAGGACTTCCTTATTGGCCAGGCCGATTTGTTTGCGCGCCTCGATCGCGGCGACGGCGGGCAGAAGCCCCGCGCTTCCCGTCATGGCGAGCATCGTAAAATCGGCGCCCTCGAAAGAGGCGGCCGCTTTCAGACCTTCCATTCCTCCTACAACAGAAATGTGGGGAAGTCTTTTTTGTAAATCGAGCGCTCGATCTTTATCGAAAACGGCGATGAGTTTCGGATGGAATTCCAAGGCTTGGGTGTAAAGGAGATCGATATTGGATTTAGCGGCGAGCGCCGCGATTTCAAAATGTTCGGACAGATGCTGGACGACGCGGAGAGTGCTCGTGCCGATTGACCCGGTGCTTCCTAAGAGGGCGATGCGTTTTCTTTTGGACATGGTTGCAATTTACCACGCATGATCAATTTCAGGAAAATACCAATCCCATAAATCAAACCGATTGCGCAAACGACGACCCCTCCTGTTGAAAGAGGGAGTCCGAAAGCGCTCAGCGCATGACGGGAAAAGGCGACTCCGATGCCGGAAGCGAAGATCCCTAAAATGGGGCTGATCCAGAGGAGGCGGGACAAGCGGCTGCTAAAGAGGCGAGCCGTCAGATAGGGACCGGTCAGGAAAGCCAAGACGAGCAATACGCCAACCGCCCTGAAAGCTCCCACAGAAACCGCAGAAGATAGGAAAAGAAGCAAAAAGTGGAAAAAAGAAGCGGGCACTCCGAGAGTCGAAGCATATTGGCGATCGAACGCGGAAATTTTCAGCTGTCTGTAAAAAATGATCAACACAGAGAGGTTCAGGGCGGCAAGGAGCGAGGCGAATTTGAAATCTCCGATTTGAAGAGCATCTGCATTTCCCATGATCGCTTCGACGCTTAAATGAACATCCCGAGTATAGAGAGTAACCAGCAGAATCCCGAGGGCGAAGAGCGCTGAAAAGACTAGGCCGACGCTCGCATCTTCTTGAAGACGGAAAAACTTGACGAGCCCTTCGGTAAAGGCCGCGGTCAGAAGAGCGGCGGCCAAACTGCCGAGCATTAGAGTCGACGGGGAAAACATCCCGCCCCCCCATAGGCTTGAAGCAAAAAGAAAGGCCAAGACGATGCCGAGGAGAATCGTATGAGAGAGGGAATTTGCAAACATCGTCATCCGCTTTAAGACGAGGAACGGGCCGAGCAGGCCGCATGAAAGAGCGACGGCTGCCAGCGTGCCGAGCTGGATTTCATCGGAAGCGGCTTCGATCGGAACTCCGGTTAAAAAATCGAACGCTCTCGAAAAGAAGATCTGGAAAAATTCACAAAATCCGCAATCCCAGTAGGGGTTCATAAAAACGACCTTTCGGGAATGGGTTGGCTGTGCGGATCGACCTTCGGATTCGCCAGAAGCCGGGTCAGCCTCTCTTCGATATCGGGGGTTAAAATGTGCTCCATCTCTTCGGCGTTCACATGAATTTTCTCATGGGAGACGCCGAGTTCGCTGGCCAGATAGAGTTCCCACAGGCGATGGAGGCGGACGATGGAGGCTGCCTTCCGGCGGCCGTCGGCGGTAAGAATATACCGCTCCTTTGCTTTGACAATCCATCCGCCCTGTTTCAAACGCCAAAGGATTGCGTGCAGCATCAAGGGGACGATCCGGTGGATTTCCTTAAATTCATCGAAAAGATGGGACTCTTTTTTCCACATTGCTTTCAAAACATTCTCTTGTAAACATCGAAAGCGGAAAGCCGCGATCCTGCAGATGCGGAAGGCCCAGCCCCTTTTTGGAGCGAAAAGAAGGGAAAGCAGGGCGATTGCCGCTCCGACTAGGATGATGGACGGGCCGGTAGGAAGAGTGAGGCGCTCTCCTGATTGTGAAAGAGCGATCGTCCCCATGACCGAAATGATGTTCCCCGCAAGACCGCTCAAGGCGCCGAAGAGTGCGGAAAGACAGAAGAAGGACTGCAAGCGATCGGTGAATTGCCGCGCTGCGATCGCAGGGGCGATCGCCATCCCGGACATGAGCACGATCCCGACACTGCGTATCCCTAAGAGGAGAGCAAATAGAAAAAGCCAGAAGATCGCCCAGTCGATCCAGCGAACGGGCAGCCCGGCTGTCTTTGCATAATCGGAATCGAATAAAACGACTTGTAGGTGACGGAATCCGAAAAAGAGAAACAACATGACGGCCGATGTGAGCATTGCATAGAGAGCGATATGAAAATCGGACATGGTCGCGGCCTGGCCGAACATGAGTGCCTGGATTTTGGTGCGCCATGAAGGAAGTGATGATTGCATTGCGCTGGCGGCCACAGTGCCGATGCCGAAAAAAAGGGCTAAAATGAAACAAAGGGCTGCGTCAGATCGGACTTTTCCTTTTTTCTCCATCCACTCGATCGCTTTGAACCCAAGGAACGAAGTGGCGAATGCTCCTGCTAGCATGCCGAAAAAAGCGCTTTCGCCATGTTCTGGGAAAAAGAGGGCGAACAGGCTGACGCCGGCAATGATCCCCGGGTAGGCGGCATGGGAAAGAGACTCTCCGAGGAGACATCGCCGCTTTAGGAATAGAACGCCGCCCATCAGGGAAGAGGCGATGCACATGAACAGCGTGCCCCAGGTCGGGCCGCGCAGAACGGGATCGGTGAAAAAATCGAGCAGGCTCATAAGAATCCGCTTTGACTCTTGGCCAATGAATCGGCTGCTTCATCGAACAGCATCTGGCCTTTTCCGAATGTCCGGATCAAGTTTTCTCGATGAAACACTTCAGTCAGCGGTCCGCATGCGATGAGCCGGGTATTGAGCAAGATAGACCATTCGAAATATTCCTCGACGGTAGAAAGGTCATGATGGATGACGAGAATGGTCTTCCCCTGTTGTTTTTGCGCCTTCAAAAGTTCCATGATCGCTTTTTCGGTCGCCATGTCGACGCCGGCAAAAGGTTCGTCCAACAGGAAAAGATCCGCATCTTGCACGAGGGCTCTGGCGATGAAGAGTCGCTGCTGCTGTCCGCCTGAAAGTTGGCTGATCTGCCGCTTTGCGAAAGGGCGCATCCCAACGAGATCGAGCGCGTTTGTAGCGGCTTCTCTGTCCGCTTTGCGCACGCGGCCGAAAAGCCCCAGGCGGCCGTAGCGGCCCATGAGTACGACCTCTTCCGCAGTGATCGGAAAATCCCAATCGATCGATTCCCGCTGAGGAACATAGGCGATTTTTTGCCGCACATCGGAGACTAGGCATCCGCCGAGCAAATCAATTTTACCGCTCAAAGGCTTGATCAATCCCAAGATCGCTTTGAACAAGGTGCTCTTTCCAGCCCCATTCTGTCCGAGAATTCCTACGATGCATCCTCTGGGAATTTTAAAGCTGATGTCCCACAACACTGCCGTTTTGCCGTAGTTGACATGAAGAGATTCGGTTTCGATTGCATATTGATTCATATTAATCCTGCAAATGTTCGGCTATGACTTCGGCATTGCTGCGCATCATCTCGAGGTAGGGCAATCCGCCCGTCGAATCGCCATAAAGCGGCTTCTTGCAAAGCAGCACCTCGATCCCCATTTCTCGGCTCGCCGATGCAATTTTCGCGACGGCGTCGCGGCTTACGTTAGACTCAGGAAATACGACCCGGATCCGATGCTTGTGAAGAAAATCGATTGCGCGCCGGATATCGACCGGGTTTAGTTGGCCGTCCGGAGCCAATCCTTCTGGCGCAGTAAACCTCCTCGACCAGTCTTTCTCTCTTGGCTCAGCCAAATAACTCCTGGCGAAATAACGGAACGCATCGTGGCTGGTCACAAGGAACCGCCGGTCCGAAGGAATTTGTTGCAAACGATCCCGCATATAGAGATGCGTGCTTTCCATCTCCTTTTCCAGCAATGCCGCCCGAGCCGTGTAGTATTCCGCTCCGTCGGGGTCTGCCTTCGAAAGCCTTTCTGCGATTCGGCCCACTGCTTTCTGCCATAAGGACACATCCATCCAAATATGAGGGTCGACCACCTCGTCTTTTTCCAAAATCTCATGAGGCGAAATCCGGCGGATTTCGTCTCCTACAGGAATCGCTTTATCGCTGGATTTGAGAAGAGCGGAGAGGCTCGCTCCATGCTCCAATCCCAGGCCAATATAGAAGATTAGATCGGCTTTCAAGAGCTTCTCGCCATCCCCTTTCACAAGTTCGTAGCTGTGAGGATCTAGTTCGCCCGGAACGAGAACTAAACTGTCGACTCTCTCCCCTCCCACCGCATCCACAAGATCTCCGATCTGAGCAATGGTAGAAAGAACTTTAATTTTACCGTTTTCGCTCATCCAATAAGCAAGAGGAGACAAAGATTTTTTTTGAGTACAGGAAACGCACAGTACTACCGCTAAAAGAGCCGAAAGAATATTTTTTATTACAGCACTCATATTTCAATCTCGCATGAATGAAAGAATAGAGCTTAACAAAGAAGAAAAAAAGAAAAAAATCAAATTCTTGCAAGAAATACAGGACCTTTATATAATGCCTAATGATTTCAGAAACACTGGAGAAAGCCGAAAAGGAAATATTGAAAATTATATTCCGATCGGTTAAAACAACGACTCTGTTTCGGAGAAATAAAGTTAGGAACTCCGAGAGTACATCTCTCGTTAAATTTTGAATTTAGGATGGTATTCATGAGCGTATTAAATAAGGAAACAATGGAAACAAAACCAATGAAAGGCGCCAAAGACATTGAAGAAGTTATTGTAAAGGCGATCAAGAAGGTCGGAGCCAGAAAAGAAAATGAACTCTGCAAATATCTCCCGATGAAGACTGGCGGCTATATGCACCACTTCACTTTAAAAAAAATGAAGAACAAGCAACCATCTGAACTAGCCAGTATCATCGAACGCCACGTCGTCCAGGCTGACAAGCCTGTCGTCATCGCTCCGAAGCAAAGAGCCGCCCGCGGATCCCGCAAGCGCCGCGAACACATGAACTTCACGAGAATCCAACTCGAGAGGATGCTCAATATCGCCCGTTTGGCTGGTGATAAAGAAATCATTACAATTCTTAGCCCGAGAAAATCAGTTTCGAGCTGCAAAAGAGAGTTGATCCAATCGATCCGCCACAACAAGATCGAAACTGAACTCTGGAACAGCTATGTCGAGTCGGTCCAAGCGCAGCAAGCAATCCTTGCCGATCCATCCCTCATTCTCCAGAACCAAAACTAATTTTTTCTTCCTTTAGTGAAAATTGCCCTTGAGGTCTCAATAATCTCAGGGGTTTTTTTAATAGGTTCACTGTCAAAAAACGGATTGATCCGCCTTTTCTCTTGCATTTTAAACCGATTAACTTATGATGTTATGTTGGAAAGCTAAAAAGCTTATTCAATTGAAACATTAAGAACTTTTCTGAGGACAAACTGATGTCGCAGCCCGCAACGAAAGAATTTGGGAAGTGGCGCTCTCTTCTCTGGCCTATCCACGGCTTCGAGTTAAAGAAGTTCCTGCCTATGTTCTTCCTATTTTTCTTTATTAACTTCAATTACACGATCTTAAGAGACACTAAAGATACGTTGATCGTAACAGCCACTGGAGCTGAGACGATTCCCTTCTTGAAATTCTGGGGAGTCGTACCCGGCGCAATCATCTTCATGCTCATTTTCACTAAGTTGAGCAATGTTGTGAAGCGCGAACGCCTCTTCATGGGTCTAATGGCCTTCTTCGGACTATTCTTCGGCCTTTACGCCCTAGCCCTCTATCCGAACCGAGATGCTATTTCCCCGATCGCAATGACCAACTGGATGTATGAGCATTTCCCGCAAGGACTGCGCGGATTGATCGGAATGATCCGGTACTGGCCTTCCTCAATCTTTTATATTATGGCTGAATTGTGGGGCTCCGCCGCCATCTCCCTCCTTTTCTGGGGATTTGCGAACCAAATCACCAAAGTCGCTGAATCGAAGCGATTCTATGCTCTTTTTGGAATCGGCGCCAACCTTGCCATGTTCCCTTCAGGCATGCTGATTAAAAAATTCGCCAATATCAAAGACATCCTTCCTCCTGGAGTCGATGCCTGGGGCGTCACTCTTCTCTATACAATGAGCGCCGTAGTCATCGCATGTGCCGCCGCGATCGCGATCTACTGGTGGATCAATAAAGAAGTTTTAACGGATGCCCGTTTTTATGATCCGAACGAAATCAAGAAAGACAAGAAATCGAAGCCGAAAATGTCGATCAAGGAGAGCATGCTCTTCCTGTTGAAATCGCCTTATCTCGGCTGCATCGCAATGCTCGTGATCGGGTACGGGATGTCGATCAACCTCGTCGAAGTGACCTGGAAAAAGCAGCTCAACCTGCAATATCCGAACGCAAACGACTACCAGAACTTTATGGGCGGCTTTTCGATGGCTACCGGCGCGCTGACCATCTTCATGATGCTATTCGTCGGAGGCAACGTAATCCGGAAACTCGGTTGGGGTGTTGGAGCTCTCTTTACGCCTATTATTCTGGCGATTACAGGACTAGCATTCTTTGCCTTCGTCATCTTCAATAGCCAACTTGCTGGATTCATCGCCATGTTCGGCACGACGCCGCTCATGCTAGCCGTTATTTTCGGTATGATCCAGAACGTGATGTCGAAAGCGACGAAGTACTCGATGTTCGATCCGACAAAAGAGATGGCCTATATCCCTCTTGACTCTGAAGTCAAGCTCAAGGGAAAAGCCGCTATCGACGTCGTAGGCGCCCGCCTAGGTAAATCAGGGGGATCCCTGGTGCAGCAATTCTTGTTTATCGCATTCAACACCGCTAGCGTAATTACGGTGGCGCCTTACATTGCCATCGTCTTGGCCGTCGTACTTGTCGGCTGGATCTTTGCTGCGCGCGCGCTGAATCGCAGATTCACTGAGCTTTCAGCTCAAAAAGAGAAAGAAGCGGCAGAGGAAAAATCTGCTGATTCTGTGCCTGCTCCCGCAAAAGCGGAAGCCGTTACCTCTCAGCGCTAAAATCGTTTTAACAACGAATGTGCGAAAGGCTTGGCCAAATGGCCAAGCCTTTTTATTTTATTCAAGCGGAACGGGTATAATACCAAATAGAAATAACGTTAAGTTTGGCAAGGAAGCTGCACAAATTTTTTGTCTGGAACGAGTGACCATTGCCAGTATGGCAAGGCACGAGTGAAGACGAAAAATTTGTTGCAGAGCTGACGTAGCCAAACTTAACGTTATTTCTGATATTTGGTATAATTCCGACTGGTCAATTCGATTCTCTTATAATGGAGAAGCGTTGCGCCGCGAAGCGGGAGGTTTAGACAGTTGGAGCGAAACTGGACAACTCGGTCGTCGTCGCACTGATACCAGGTTCCATTTCTCTTCAAATACGCAATGTAATTCTCTCCGTTCTCTCCATCGGGCCGCAGTTCAATGAAAGAGTCGAGATCGTAAGAGACGCCTTCGGATTGTGCAAAATAGTGTCTCTTCAAAGGAAAGGAAGTTCCTTTGAATGCGACCAAAAGCTCCGGCGGTCTTTCATTTATTTTTTTTTGAAATGCCTCTTCGAAATCATAAAAATTGGATACGACATGCCATTCCGGATGCAGGATCACGGGGTGGATTTCCCCTTTTATATCGAAAGGACAATGGGGGAAAATCCCCTTTATCCACCCAAGCAAGATCTCATAGAGGATCGGTTTCTGCTGCAAAAAATGGGTGGGAATCTTACGCATCAAGCACCGGACCAACTCTCTGCTGTCCGCTGATGAAACGGGATGATTGTCTTGTTGGTCGGAGAAGTACTGGTCGGCAAATTCCCGAAGCGGCTGAAAACTTCTCGGGACCAGAGAAAACAGCTCCCAAGACCCGGGAAGGAACATGAGGAACTGGATCAAGCTGTTGATCCAATTGCAAGAGTTGCATCGGCTGAGCCCAATGGGAATGCGATTGGAAGAAGCGCTGCGTAAGGAAGGGCGCGCGGGACGGGGCTTGCTTGGGATCAACTGGATTCGCTCCTCTCTCTTTGTTTTTGGAAGATTCAGAGAAGAGAGAACATCGATCACTACCCTTGGAGCTGTCGCTGAAGGAAAAAGGGCTCCTGTTTTTCTCTTGATCGCTTGGACGATCTGCTGCAGGACAAAAGTCTTGATCTTTAAGTCAGTGGGCTTTGTGAGTAGGGGGCGGTAACGCGATTCCCGATTTTGAGGGAATGCGTTCGACAGCTCCAAGATCGATTGGACCAATAGATGCGTTGGCACGTTAAAAAAATCCTTATAGTTGGAGTTAAGAGAATTTAAAGGCATGGCAAATTAATGGCAACTTTTATTCGATTGGCGCCCTTCGCCGCTCCCTTGCAAAGATCTGTGAGGTCTATTAACATTCAAGGCCATGTTCCAATACGACCTCAAACGAATCCGCAATTTTTCGATCATTGCCCATATCGACCATGGGAAGTCGACGCTCGCCGACCGTCTTTTAGAACTTACCCACACTGTGGAAGCCCGCGACATGCAGGCGCAGTATCTCGACAATATGGATCTGGAACGGGAGCGGGGCATCACCATAAAAGCCCGGCCCGTGTCTATGCTCTACAAGGCTCAAGATGGGCAAATTTACCAGATCAACTTGATCGACACTCCAGGCCACGTGGACTTCGCCTACGAGGTATCCCGGTCCCTGGCAGCCTGCGAGGGAGCTCTGCTCGTCGTCGATGCAGTTCAAGGAGTGCAAGCGCAAACTTTGGCGAACGTCCATCTAGCAGTAGCCCGCAACCTGGAAATCCTTCCTGTCATTAACAAAATCGATCTTCCTGCCGCCAATCCCGACGAGGTGAAAAAGCAAATCGAGTCGATCATCGGCATCGACGCCTCCAACAGCCTCCTGATTTCGGCCAAAACCGGCATTGGCGTCGAAGCAGTTCTCGAACGAATCCTTACCGATATCCCCGCTCCCAGCGAGCCCAAGGACGAGCTGCTCCGAGCCCTCGTGTTCGATTCCCATTATGACACTTACCGCGGAGTCCTGGTATATATCCGGGTCATAAGCGGTGAAATCTCGAAAAAATCACTCATCCGGTTTTTTGCGACACAGAAAACTTTTGAAGTGAACGAAGTCGGTAAATTTGCGCCGAACGAAACACCTGTCGATGTTCTCAGACCCGGCGAAGTGGGTTATTTCGTCGCCAATATCAAAAATACTGCCGATGTGAAGGTCGGCGACACGGTGACGCTCCATAAATTTCCCGCATCCTCTCCCTTGCCCGGATTCAAATTGATCGCGCCTGTCGTCTTTGCCGGCATCTATCCCGTCGACACCTCCGATTTCGAAGCCTTGCGCGACGCGCTTGCAAAACTTCAGCTAAACGATTCCGCCCTCTATGTCGAGCAAGAAAGCAGCATGGCTCTAGGTTTCGGGTTTCGTTGCGGTTTTTTAGGCTTGCTCCACCTCGAGATCGTCTTCGAGAGGCTCACCCGCGAATTCGACCTTTCCATCATCACTACCGCTCCGAGCGTCATCTACCGCTTCACTCTCAACGACGGGAAAACGATGGAGATCGACAATCCCGCACGCTATCCTGATCCTGCCCATATCGATTTTGTCGAAGAGCCTTGGGTAAAAGTTCATATCATGACTTCGTCCGACTATCTTGGCGCGATCATGGGACTCTGCACGGACAAGCGCGGAGAATGCCTCAGGACCGAGACAATGGGTATTGGCGGCCTCCTTCTCACGTATCGCTTGCCGATGAACGAGATCATTACCGATTTCAACGACAAGCTTAAATCGGTTACTCGGGGCTACGGTTCTTTCGATTACGAACCCGATGGCTATGGCAAAAGCGATATTGTAAAACTTGAAATCCGGGTCAATGAAGAGCCCGTTGACGCCTTTTCCTGCCTGGTCCACCGTTCAAAAGCCGAAGCCAAAGGCCGGGCTATCTGCGCAAAGCTTAAAGAAGTGATCCCGCAGCAGCTCTTCAAAGTTCCAGTTCAAGCCGCAATCGGCGGCAAAATCATTGCCCGAGAAACGATTTCTGCGATCACAAAAAACGTCACAGCCAAATGCTATGGCGGCGATATCACCCGCAAGCGCAAGCTCTGGGAAAAGCAGAAAGAGGGGAAGAAAAAAATGAAAGAGATCGGCAAGGTCAATATCCCTCAAAGCGCCTTCATGGAAGTCCTCAAGGCGGAATAAGGAATTGTCTAAGAGAGTGTTCTACGTCAGCTGCCGTCGATTTTAGCAACTAAAATTTTTAGTCGACTTTTCCAAAAATCGTCCGAAAATGATATTTGGAAAGGTTCTTTAAGAAGAGGCTACAAAACGGTATTTTTTTACCCCAGGTTGTGCTATACTCAAGGGATTCAAAAAACGAAGAGAAGTATGTCATTTAAAGATCTTGGCCTTCTGAACGAAATCCTTCGAGCTGTCGAAGAAGAGGGTTACAGCGAACCGACTCCCATTCAAGCGCAAGTCATTCCTCTTATCCTTGCAGGCCATGACGTGATGGCCGGCGCGCAAACAGGAACCGGCAAGACGGCGGGTTTCACCTTGCCTCTCCTTCACCGTTTGAGAGCATCCTCATCGCAGGCCAAAAGACAAAGCCCGCGCGCTCTGATATTGACTCCAACGCGCGAACTTGCGGCGCAGATTGGAGAGAACGTCAAAACGTACGGGAAATACCTCCCGTTGAAATCGACGGTAATTTTCGGCGGCGCGAGCATGAATGTGCAAACCCAAAACATCCGCAGCGGAGTAGATATCATCATTGCGACCCCCGGACGCCTTTTGGATCACGTCTCCCAAAGAACCATTGATCTCTCTAACATTGAAATGCTTGTCCTCGACGAAGCGGACCGGATGCTGGATATGGGGTTCATCCACGATATCCGCAAACTTCTTTCCTTACTGCCAAAAGATCGGCAAAACCTTTTATTTTCCGCGACATTTTCCGATGAAATTAAGAAACTGGCCGCAGGCTTTTTACATGCTCATCAAACGATCGAAGTAACCCCTCACAATACCCCTGCGGAACTCGTTTCCCATCTTGTGTACCCTGTAGACAACAAAAGAAAACGGGAGCTTCTCACCTTTTTGATTTCTTCGAATAACTGGCAGCAAGTCCTAGTATTTACCCGCACGAAGCATGGCGCCAACCGCCTGTCCGACTATCTGCATTCCCATAAAATTACTTCTGCAGCCATCCATGGGAACAAGACGCAAGCGGCCCGAACGAAAGCTCTTGCCGACTTCCATAAAGGCGCAATCCGAGTCTTAGTGGCGACCGATATCGCAGCCCGCGGGATCGACATCGAACAGTTGCCTCATGTGGTCAACTTCGAACTTCCCCATGTGCCAGAAGACTACATCCACAGGATCGGCCGCACAGGACGCGCCGGCAAAGAAGGGGCCGCGATTTCTCTTGTATGCATCGACGAAACTCAATTGCTGCACGGCATCGAACGGCTGCTCAAGCGCAAAATTCAGAAAATGGTCGTAGCAGGCTATGAGCCTGACCCTTCGATTCCTGCGCAGCCGATCTTCAAAGGACGCAACCAGCAACAATCGAGAGGTTCAAGGTACGGAGAAATAAAAAAACAAAAACCTACCAGCTCAGAAAGAGCAGTTGAGGGACGATTCAGAACACGGTGATAGTTTTCGAAGGCTTTGCTCGTTGTCCAGGAAAAACCTTGCGCTCCATCAGCCCGCGTGAAAATTCCTTCGTTTCGCAAGTGTTGCAATGTTCTCTGAACTTAGATCGATTTTATACTGTTTGCAGGATGGATCCGGGCAGATAGCAACACCGTGCGTAAACACCCCTGTATAAGAATTTTTATCACTCCATGTATATGTCGCTAAGCCGTGGAACTGATTCTGGTTAAACTCCCCTTTATAAGTTCCATCAGGTGATGTGTGCGTCCCTTGGCCATGGCTAGCGCCATTTAGAAAACTTCCTTTGTAAGAACGTCCATTAGACGACGAAGTATATTCCCCATATCCGGAAAAATGACCATCCTTCAGCCCCCCTTGATAGGCAAGTCCTTGATAGGGTGAGTATATCCCTTTGCCAACAAAAGCCCCATTCTCCAACTTCCCAGAATAAGACTGGCCATTTGGCCATTTGAATGTCCCTTCGCCGGAGCCATTGCATTTCGGATCTCCTGCACAACAGACCGTGCCATCCAAGAATTCAATTGCGGCTTTTTGGTTAGAAAAACAACTCGAGGCGTCTAATTTTGAAGAAGTCGATGTTAAGCGACCCTTAAGCAAAAAGAGCGAATATGCCACACCGATAACGCCGCCAACTAACGCAATCATTTTTGCGACCTTCGTCCAATTTACCTTGGATTGAGAAGTAGCGCTTTTTGGCTGTGAATGGACCATTTTTTTATTTTGAGAAACAAGGGGAAAAT
>Ga0206877_10093_pt1 | contig 28376 bp, 25 predicted proteins | sample Alteio_BWOrgCont_7_FD_152623 | JGI IMG/M metagenome (GOLD analysis project Ga0206877, IMG submission 152623) | Enriched cells from forest soil in Barre Woods Harvard Forest LTER site, Petersham, Massachusetts, United States -... | ecosystem: Environmental > Terrestrial > Soil > Temperate forest >...
GCGAGATATCAGGAAGAGTCCTAGTTTCAGTCGCAAGTTCAATTATAGGCATAGATCCGAGGCTACTTGGATCGAAACTTCCTGGCATGCCTGGTATGCATAGAGTACCATTAGGAATTGGCATGCCGTAGTCGTAAACGCCTTGACTAAAGCTTCCAGACATGTACGGAGCACTATGAGTCGGTAATAGACCTATACTTGTGCCGTTGCCGGTCGCAGGTGGTGTTGTTGCACCAACACCAAGCCCGCCTAGAGAGTTCGCTGCTAATAGAAGCATTCCACCGTAGGTGACAAATTTCACCACTTTACCAAGTGTGAGATTCCAAGGTTTTTTATGTGGGTTTTGATCTGATTGAGGCAATTCGCTCGTTGGTTCCGACCGGCTTACTGGAACTAAAGCAGATTCGGATGAACTTGATGAATCTTGCGTCGTTTTTTCTGTTTCTTCAGCTTCGCTTTCTTCGCCTTCGATTTCAGGGGCAACTTCAGAGCTAGCTTCAACAGGGCTGGCTTTGGATGGGAAACACCAATCGTCCGGAACACCGGCACGTTGAGCCAAGGATTTGACGACATCCATGTCAGAGAATTTAGGGCCATGCTTGATAAAAGCTTCAGTGTATTGTTTTTGGAGCTCCTCATCGCTCATTGACAAGCGCTGTTGCAAGACGGCAATGATCGCATCACTGCGAGCTTCTTCTTCCGGTTTCGGCTTTGCGCTATCAACTAGTGCTTGGTCTTCAGCATCAGGTTCTACAATTTTCGGTTGTTGGGTTCGTTGTTCTGCGATCTTTGCTTGCACTTGTTGTTCGAAATCCTCAGCCGAAGCAAAACATGGGTCGGTATCCACGTCAAAGGGAGACGCTAAGTCTGTAAACGTTTGCCGCCAAGTCGACGGGGAGAACCAGCTGCCTAAATAGCTACATGCCCTAAAGACTGCGCCTGCCGCTTGTTGAGTGCGGCCTTGCGTTTTAGCTTTAGGCAGAGACGAGCGGTCAGAAGATGAGGGCAAAGAAGAAAAAGAAACACCTTTTGTTGTCATAATAATTCCTTTATAGTAATTTTATCATAATTTGATTTAATAATCAACAAATTGTTTAATTTTAATTTTTCGTTAGATTTGTGTAATTATCTTATAATTATATGGTTAGGTTTTCGGCCTTTGCCAAGATTTGCCAAAATAGCTATATATATTGGGATAAAAATGGGGAGTTCATGCGCCATATACCCTTATTCCGAATTGCCAGGGAACTGAGAGTGCCCTGCGACGAAGAAACGCAAGTTATTGGTTATCAGGTAGATAGCCGTTTAGTCTCTCCCGGCGAGCTATTTTTCGCCCTTCCGGGTGAAAAAACCGATGGGCATCGCTTTCTCGGCGAAGCCGGACGCAAGGGAGCGGTGGGCGCCGTTGTAGATAGAGAATACCGGGGGCCTGATTTCGGTCTTCGCCTTCTTTCTGTCGAAGACGTCCTGGCAGGCCTGCAGGAATTAGCCCGAAAGGACCTCGACGAGAGCCGGGCCCGCGTTGTAGGGATCACGGGTTCGGTGGGAAAAACGACGACGAAGGATTTCGTCGCCGAACTGCTCAAGGCGAAATACAGGGTGGGGAAAACCCCCGGGAACTACAACACGAAACTGACTCTTCCTCTTTCGATCTTGAACAGGGAAGGCGGAGAGGAAGTCTTCGTTCTCGAGATGGGGATGAGCGAGCCGGGAGATATCGGGAGGCTGCTCCAAATCGCTCAGCCGGAAGTTGCCGTAGTAACGAAAGTCGCCCTCGCCCACACAGCGTATTTTCCCGGAGGACTCGAAGAAATCGCAGAAGGCAAAGCCCAGATTTTTTCCAGTCCGAAGCTCCGCACGGCAATCTTTAATCAACAACTTTCCGAATATTCCTGTTTTGCGAACACGCCTGGAGAAAAGATCGTTTTTTCTTTGGAAGACAGGGCTGCCGATTATTTTCTCTCTCCATTGGAAGGGCGTTATGCCCTGGATGAAAGGGGGGTGAGAGCCTACACATTCGACCTCCCTTTCAAAGCGCAGCATCTCCTTCACAATTTTTTGGCCGCCGTTAGCACGGCTCGCCAGATGAAGCTGGAATGGGATGAAATCAATGCGCGGATTCCATTCTTGAAAGTGCCGAACATGCGGTTCGAACAGTTTGAAAAAAATGGCATTTTTTTTATCAACGATGCCTACAATGCGAATCCGGAATCGATGCGGGCGGCATTTTCGAGCTTGCCTGAGCCTCGCGAAGGGGGAAAACGGATCGGAGTATTGGGGACGATGTCGCCGCTCGGGACATTTTCCGAAAGCGCCCATACGGACATTGGACGGCTTGCGCGTGAATATTTCGATCTGCTTTTAGTTTTCGGCGTTGAAGCGCATCCTCTTTTCGAAAGTTTCCAAGAGGTGAAAAAACCGGCCGAATTCTTTACGGATCTCAAATATGTTGCCGACCGATTGCAAGCTTTGATGAGTCCTGGCGATGTTGTCTTGGTGAAAGGATCTCGGAATATGGGCATGGAAAGGCTTTTCGAGCTACTTTTTTAAGTGTTTATATGCAGAGGCAATTGCAAAACTCGCGGGACCAACAAAATGGCTGAAAATCATCGATTTTTCTGGCGCCGGGAGTTTTGCAATTGCCTCTACATGTTGATATATTCCCATGAATCGTAAATTGGAAAAAAAATGCTGCTATTATTATCCGAATGGCTCCGCGATGCTTTCCACATAAAGATCCCTGCGGCATTTGTCTATTTTTCGACGAGGATGATTTTGGCAGCAGTCACTTCTCTTTTATTTACGATCGTGCTGGGTCCCCGGTTCATCAAGAAACTCTATGAGTTGAAAATCGGACAATCGATCCGAGGCCTGGAAGAGTGCCCTCTTTTGGCGGAGCTTCACGGAAAAAAGAAAGATACTCCTACGATGGGAGGGATCCTGATCCTTTCTTCGATGGCCTTTTCGCTGATTCTTTGGATGGATTTGCGCAGCGCTTTTACATTGATCCTTTTTTTGACGACTTTTTGTTTGGGAGCTCTTGGAGCGAGAGATGACTACCTGAAGCTTTGCTACAAAAATAGCAAGGGGTTGAAAGCAAAAAAAAAGATGCTGATCCAAACTCTTTTTTCCACTCTGGTGGCGCTTTATCTTCTTTGCCCCGGATTCACTCAAGCGGTCGCCGGCAAGAAATTTTTCCGTCCGCCTTCGGCCAAGGAACAAATCGCAGCGCCTCAAGAGACGCAAGGAAAGTCCCATCCCTTAACAGCGACTCTGGATACGCTCCATTACATCGAACAATTCTATCTCCCTTTTTTTAAAGACCCCATCTGGGTTTTCGACGGCTGGATGAAAATCCTCTCGTTTTTTCTCATTGTCTTTGTCATCACAGGAGCTTCCAACGCCGTGAACCTGACAGATGGGCTCGATGGCCTTGCGGCCGGATGCTTGGTGATGGTTTCCCTCGTTCTGGCTCTCTTTGCCTTTCTATCGAACCACTTCGATTTGGCTCGCTACCTGAATATCCTCTACATCGAGGGGAGCGGAGAGATAGCGGTCTATCTTTTCGCACTCGCAGGCGCGGCCCTAGGATTTTTATGGTACAACGGCTATCCGGCGCAAGTATTCATGGGAGATACCGGCTCTCTTGCTCTGGGCGGAATCCTCGGCGTGTCCGCAGTCCTGCTCCGCCGCGAGGTGATCCTCGCCATCGCAGGGGCTATATTCGTTGCGGAGGCGCTTTCCGTCATCCTGCAAGTACTCAGTTATCGGTACAGAAATAAAAAAAGGGTTTTCCTCATTGCGCCGCTCCATCATCATTTCGAATACAAAGGATGGCCCGAAACAAAAGTGGTGATCCGATTCTGGATCGTCGGCCTTCTTTTTGCGATTATCGCAGTGGCTTCTTTGAAATTCCAGTGAGTGTTATCGAAAACAGAGAATACATGGGAAAAGAAGCTCTGATCATTGGTTTAGGTGTGAGCGGAAAAGCATCGGCGGAACTTTTGCTCGCAAAAGGATATTCAGTCACCGCCGCAGACTGTCGCTTCGAGACGCTGAAAAAGGATCCGCTCGTTTCGGAGTTGATGCGACTGGGCCTCCGGGTCGTAAGCGACGATGCAGAAATTCCTCTCTCTCCATTTGCGCTCGTTGTCTTTTCTCCTGGGATCGATCCTTCACACCCTCTCTTCCAGAAAGCGAGAAAAGCGGGGATCGAGCTTCTCGGCGAGATCGAACTCGCTTTCCGTTACTTGCCCAATCGATGCGTGCTGGGAGTGACGGGCAGCAACGGGAAGACGACGACGGCCTTGTTGATTGCGCACATTTTAAATGCCGCCGGCAAAAAGGCAGCGGCGGTGGGCAACGTAGGCGCCGCTTTAAGCGGATACGCTCTCGATCCGGACAAGAATGAAATCTTGGTGGTCGAACTCAGTTCATTCCAGTTGGAAACACTGTCCCTAGCGCATCGGTTCGACGCCGCGGCCATTTTGAATATCACGCCGAATCATTTGAACCGCCATGCTTCGATGGAAGAATATGCAGCAGCGAAACTGCGGATCGTTCATTGCCTCAAACCGGGAGGTCGATTATTCATCTCGAGACAAGTCCTCCAAGATTACCGAATAAAAAATGGCACTGTTTTTGATAACATGATTGGAATGCCGCCCGGAGAAGAGAGAGTGCGCCTCGGATTGCCTGAATGGGCGAATGTAGCAGCTGCCCGAGCGCTTTGCGCTTTTTGCAAGTTGCCCGAAATTGCCATCGATTCTGCATTGAAAACATTTCGAAAACCGCCTCATCGCATCGAATGGGTAGCTGAAATTGACGGCGTCGCTTATTATAACGATAGCAAAGCGTCGAATATTGAAGCGGTCATGCACGCCGTGCGCCTTTTTGCTGGGCCGGTGATCTTGATCTGCGGAGGGGTCGATAAAGGGTCTTCGTATGCTCCGTGGTTGGCTTGTTTTCAGGGTAAAGTAGCGAAGGTCGTTGTTTTCGGCCAGGCGGCTGAAAAGATGGAGAGGGAACTTGGAGCGGTTTTCTCAGTAAATCGAGTCTCCACCTTGAAAGAAGCTGTCCAAGCGGCTAGGATGATGTCCCGAGAGGGAGATACGGTTCTTTTTTCTCCGGGCTGCTCGAGTTATGACCAATTTGCAAATTACGAAGAGCGAGGCGAGATGTTCAAGAAGATTGTAAGGAACTGAACGGTTTTAGATAGTTCCTAAGGAGAGGATAGATGGATCGGAAAAAGACCATAGTGGCAGCCGTGATGATCAATGCGGCGATTCTGACAGTGCTTTTCATCGCCGCGATGACGATGCGGGAAGTTCCTGCTCCAGAGCAGGAGAGCGGACGCGCGATTTCAAGCGGCCCCAAACCCCTTTTCAAAGAAATCGTTGAGATTTCGGCGCCTTCCTTTGCCGCCGACATGCAGCAACCCTCGCTCACCCACCCTGTGGCGTTTGCTTTGCCCTCCGCAGATCTCGTAGAGCAAAAAACCGCCTCTTCGTCTCCTCTGGAGGCTCCTGCTGCGCCTCTTGCAATAGCGCCTGCCCAGGCACCAGCCATGCCCGCAAACTCGCTTCTCTCCGGAACTGAAATCGAAGTGCAAAAGGGGGACAGCCTTGACAAACTCGCCAAGAAATATCATTCGAGCGTGGATGAAATCATCAAATTGAACCAGCTTCCCAGCAGCTTTCTGAGAGTCGGCCAGCGCCTGAAGATCCCAGCGGAAAAAACGCACGAGGCCATAAAACCGAAAAGCTCTGTTCTTGTCGCAAGCGAAAATATTGAATATTACACGATGAAAGTCGGGGACAATCCCTGGTCGATCGCAATGAAGCATCATATGAAAGTAGATGAACTTCTCAAATTGAATGGACTCAACGAAAAGACTGCGCGCAAGCTGAAACCAGGAGATCGGCTTAGGATCAAATAATGTCGAAGGCATCGCTTTTTTTGATCGTTCCGGTTGCGATTTTATTCTCGTTCGGGCTGCTCATGATTTTCAATACGACAGCCGCTCAGATCATCGACCGCTCTTTAGATACGAACACCCATATCATCCTCTTCAAGCAATCGCTTTACGGGATTCTCGGAATCCTGGCGGGAGCTGCGATTTTTCGGTGGGGCTATCAGCCTTTGCTCCGGTTCAGCGCTGCGGGCCTCGTCTTAGGCACGATTTTGCTGATTCTGCTTTTCATCCCAGGGATCGGTCAAACTGTGAATGGGGCAAGGCGTTGGATCGGTCTATGGGGATTCACATTCCAGCCATCCGAATGCATCAAGATCTTGCTTCCCTCCGTATACATTCATTGGGTTTGTCAGAAAAAGGAGATCCCGCTCGTTCCCTTTTTAAAAATCGTCATGGCCTTTTCTCTCCCCCTGGCTCTGATCCTTCTTCAGCCAGACAACGGGACGGCCGCGATCATTCTTTGCACGTTGCCGGTATTGTTCTTGCTCACTCGCGTCAAATGGCACTATTGGGCTCTTCCGCTTCTCGTCCTGGTTGCGGCAGGAGGCGCCGCAGCCTATCATATGCCTCATGTCCATGACCGAATTCAAATTTATCTCCATCCCGAACTCGATTTGAAAGGAAAGGGGCATCAACCGCATCAAGCAAAAATAGCAGCCGGATCGGGAGGCCTGTTTGGCAGAGGCATTGGAGAAAGTCTCCAGAAACTCAACTATTTGCCCGAGGCCCGCAATGATTATATTGCAGCCATCTACGCGGAGGAGACTGGTTTTGTGGGAATCTTAGGCATTATCGCGCTCTATATGACCTTTTCCTTTGCCGGATTTTTCGTGGCCATCCGGGCGCAGGATGTGGAAGGGTTTCTTCTAGCCTCGATCCTTACCTTCCTGATTTCAATCCAAGCTTTTTTGAATTTAGGCGTTGTCTCCGGCCTCCTCCCGAGCAAAGGGATGACGCTTCCGTTCTTTTCTCAAGGAGGCACTTCACTGATCGTCAACATCGTCGCTCTGTTCATTCTGTTGGATATCGCGCGGAAATCCAAGCCGGAGCTCGAGAGACTATGAAAAAAAAGGTGTTGATCGCGGCAGGAGGGACAGGCGGACACTTGTTTCCGGCTCAGCAGCTTGCGGAAATGCTGCAAGAAGACTCGCATATCCTCTTTGTCGGACACAAAATTGGAACTACCCCCTTTTTCGAGAAGGAAAAGATCCCTTTTGCAGAAATTGCCGCGCATCCTTTGAAAAAAGGTTTTTTGATTGCCTTGTGGAGAGGATTTTGGCAGTCATTCCAGTTGATCCGTCAATTCTCTCCCGATGTGGTGGTCGGTTTCGGCAGCTACCATGCTTTTCCTGTCCTTCTCGCCGCCGCTGTGCTCAGGAAAAAACTTGTTCTCTTCGAAGCGAATAGCCTGCTCGGCAAGGTCAACCGCTTTTTCCGACCGGTGGCGTCCCATATCGCATTTCAATTTCCTTTGACAATGAAAAAAGGGGTTCTCGTTCCTTGGCTTCCATGGGAAACGGAAACGAGGCGGCTCCGACCGGAGGAGGCGAAAGAGCGGTTCGGACTCGGTCCGGGACAAAAAGTGATTTTGGTCTTTGGCGGATCGCAAGGGGCGTCGTTCCTCAATGAGGCCGCTCCCCCAGCGATCGCTAAGTTGAAAGAGACATTCCAGGCGATCCATTTGGCCGGACCAACCGATGTAGAACATGTCCGGGAAGCGTATGAAAAGCTGAAGATTCGCGCAGTCGTCAAACCTTTTGAAAAAGAGATGGCTCAGGCCTATGCCGCAGCCGACTTGGCTCTTTGCAGAAGCGGAGCCGGAACAGTCGCTGAACTCATCCGCTACGAACTTCCTGCCCTTTTGATCCCTTATCCTTACGCTTCCGAAAACCATCAAAGGAAAAACGGAGAGTATTTGAGGGACACGTTGGGCGGAGCGCGCCTCCTCGACCAGGCAATGGCCGATCCGGATCGGCTCGCGGAGGAACTCAACATCCTCATCATTGAGAGGGAAGAGAAAAAATTGCGGTTGCAAAGAGCGTTTGCGGAAGATCGGCCAAGAATCCATTTGGCTGAGATTGTCCGGAAGATGTTTTTAGAATAAAATTTTGTTCAGGTTTCGTCGTTTTTTGAGGAGTAGTTGCAGATGGAAATCGTGCATTTCATTGGACTTGGGGGGATCGGAATGAGCGCCCTTGCCCGAATTTTGATACAGAGAGGAGAGGTTTATGTGCAAGGGACCGATCGCTCTGCTAGCCCGCTTTTGGAACAATTAGGAAAAGAAGGGGCTCTTGTTCAAGTAGGGCATGATGCCGCATGGATCGAAAAAGCGACGACGGTCATTTTCAGCAGTGATGTCTTGGAAAAGAACGAGGAATTGGAAAAGGCCAGGCAGATCTCCCTGCCCCTTTTACACCGCTCTGATCTGCTCGATCGGCTGATCCAGGGAAAAAAGCCGCTCCTCATAACGGGAACTCATGGGAAGACGACGACCTCCTCTCTCTTGGCGTGGGTCCTTTTCGATGCAGGGTTGGACCCCACTTTTGCGATCGGCGGCATTCTCTCGAACCTCGATACGAACGGTAAGGCCGGGAAAGGGCCTCACTTTGTAGCCGAAGCCGATGAAAGCGACGGATCATTCTTGAAAACTCCCGCATTCGGGGCGATCGTCACGAATCTTGACAACGACCACATGAATTATTGGCAAAGCGAAGAAAATCTCGCGGCTGCTTTCAGCCAGTTTTTTTCGGCCGTACAAAGCCCGGAGCACCTTTTTTGGTGCAAAGACGATGCTCGGCTGGATAAGCTGCGCTCGGGAGGGTTTTCTTACGGCTTTTCACCGGATGCGGATCTGATCATCCAATCGTTTGACCAGAATGAGTCAGGAATCCGGTTCGATATTCTCTTCCAAGGAAAGACTTACAGGCAAATCGAGCTTTCTTTATTTGGACGCCATAATGCCTTGAATGGAGCGGCTGTCTTCGGGCTCGCTTTGCAATTGCAGGCGCCGGAAGAGGCTGTGAGAAAAGCTTTTCAAAGCTTTTCAGGAACCAAGAGGCGGCTGGAATTTAAGGGAGAAGTTCATAAAGTCAAAATCTACGACGACTATGGACATCATCCTGTCGAGATCGAGACGACTCTGAAGGCGCTCAGAGACAGCGCCAGAGAAAGGCGACTGGTCGCCATCTTCCAGCCCCACCGCTACACGCGGGTGCGCGATTTGTTCGAGGATTTCTTGGGCTGTTTTGCCGATGCCGACGTGGTGGTCCTCACGGATATCTACAGCGCGGGCGAAGCGCCGATCGTCGGCATAACGACTGCAGTCCTCTATACCCGGATGAAGGAAGCTCTTGGAACGAAACTCCATTTTTTCCCGCGCCAGCATTTAGAAGCAGGAGTGATAGAAATTTTAAGGCCTCTCGACATCATTTTGACGCTCGGTGCCGGTGATGTGACTCGCGCGTCTCTACCGATTTTAAACATGTGGGCCGAAAAAGCGCCGAAAATCCGGGTCGCTCTGATCTTTGGCGGGACTTCGGCTGAGCACGAAGTATCGATCCTTTCAGCCAAGAACGTTTTCAAAGGCCTCGACACTTCCGTCTACGATGTGCGGTGTTTCGGAGTGACGAAACAAGGAGATTGGATCGCGGGATCCGATTGCTTTGAAAAATTGAAAAACGCTCCGCAAAAAACAGAGGAGCCGAAAGTGCCGATTCCGATCTTGGAAGCACTCGCCGGATGCCAGGTGTGTATTCCCGTATTCCACGGCCCGCAAGGGGAAGATGGGATGATTCAGGGATTTTTGGATACTTTGCAGATCCCTTACGCCGGGTGCGATTACCGATCCGGAGCCCTTTGCATGCATAAAGGGTGGACCAAGCATACGGCTCTCATGCACAAAATTCCGACTCCTCCTTTTTTTGAAATGGAGCGTGGAGAATACTGGAAAAATCCCGAAAGCCTATTGAAAAAAATCGACGAACGACTCTCGTTTCCTGTCTGGATCAAGCCTGTCCATCTCGGATCGAGCATCGGCGTCGGATGCGCTCGCGATCCCTCTGAAGTCGAAAAACTCGCAGCCGCCGCGTTTTTTTATGATGATAGCATTCTCGTAGAGCAGCATATCGAAGGGAGGCAGATCGAATTTGGGATGATCGGCAATGAGTTCATCCGCGTTGGACCTCCATGCGAGATCCTGAACCACGGCGCCTTCGTCGATTATAAGGGAAAATATGGGCCTTCCGCCATGCCTTACGCCATTCCGGCGCGCATCACGGAGACGGAAGCTGCGATTGGAGTCGAGTTGGCCAAAAGGACTTACTCCGCCGCAGGGTGCAAAGGCCTTGCGCGGATCGATTTCTTCATTGATAACGACGGCTATTTTTGGCTCAACGAGATCAATCCTTTCCCCGGTTGCACCGATACCAGCGCTTTTCCTAAAATCTGGGCAGCGGCAGGAGTCGATATGGGACAGATTTGCGACGATCTAGTGGCCCTCGCGTTCCACCGGACGCGCCGCCTCGAAGAAATCAGGGGCAAGTAATGGCCGCTCAATGGACGGTGCGCCAAGCTCTTTTTTGCCTCATCGGCTCAAGTTTAGCCACCTTTTCCATCAGCTTAGGAGGATATTCGGTTTGGTCGAAACATCGTCAAAAAAAGATGTGCGATGAGAAAAATCAGGTCGTTTCGATCGTCCAGACAGGCCCTGAAAAAGAAGCGTTGAAAACTGCATATCTTGCGGAACTGTTGGGGCTGTCCGCAGATCATCCGATCTCTTTGTATGCGATCGACTGCCGGCAAGCGGAAAAAAAAATCCTCTCTTCTCCTCTCATCAAATCGGCCATCATCAAACGGTTGCCGCCGGGCGCAATTTATATCGACTACGAAGTGCGCAAACCTGTCGCGAAACTTGCCGATTACAAGAACATCGGTATAGACAGCGAAGGATATCTGTTTCCTCTCTCTCCCTTCTTTTCTCCAAAAGAAATTCCAGAGATCTATCTAGGGCTTCCTCCTTTTGAAGCGGATGCAGACTCGATGGGACGCTGTGGAGGTCAATGGCTTGTTCCACTGACTGATCCGTTCGTAAGGATCGCTTTCGATGTGCTCCATTTTCTCGAGGACAGCCCTTGGCGCGAAGGGTTCCGGGTCAAGCGGATCGATGTCTCGAATGCTTTTGCCCCAAGTCTGGGTCTTAGGGAAATCGTTTTATTTACGGAAGAAGAGTGGGTGATTCGAGATAGTTTTGGGGAATGTTCTTGCAATTTTCCGAAAATTCTCAGAGTCGCAACGAGAGATTTCGCGCAGCAGCTTAACAATTTTTTCTCTCTCAGGCGGAATATGGAAGAAGACTACCGGAAGCAACTCGTCTCAGTCGGAACGCCTAGCCGTTTTGCGCCTAGAATCATCGATCTGCGGATCCCGCAGCTTGCATTTGTTCAAAATCAAAATTAGTGCCTTCTGATGGATTTTTCTGCGAAGCAAGATGAGGAAATCCAATTCAACGTTGTCTGAATTCATTCGTTGGAGATAGAATGTCCCAAAATTTGGGCAATTATGCGCTGTTTTTCGTTTTTGTTCTTTGCAACCGCGGCTCTTTGGGCCGAGATCCATGAGACCCCTCACTTTTGCGATATAGAGAAATATGCCAATTCCGAAACGCTGCTCATTCTCGACATCGACGATACGCTCCTCATCCCCTCGCAGACACTTGGCACCGACGTCTGGTTCCGGCACCAACTTCAGCAAAACAAGCTGAATGCAGTATGCGGAGATCCGCTCGATAAAACCTTAGCTCTATGGGAAGCCATCCGACATCTCACTCGAATCCAGGTCGTGGAGACGGGAGCCGACCAGGTCGTGCAAAAATTACAAGAGCTTGGAATTTCGATGATGGGACTTTCGACGCAAGGGCTTGGGCTTGCCACGCGCACCGTAAATCAGCTTCTTTCTCTTGATTTTGATCTTTCGAAAACAGCTCCAAGACAGGAAGATTGCTATTTTCTAAACGGACACGGGGTTCTTTACCGAAAAGGGATTTTGTTCACTTCCGGGACCAATAAAGGGAGGGCTCTCCTTAAATTTTGGGAGACGACGAATCTCCATCCAAAACGGGTCGTATTTCTCAACGATAAGCAGACCCACTTGGAGGAGGTGGAATCTTTGCTCAACGAGGCGGGGATTCCCTTCATAGGCCTCCGGTACAGCTTTTCTGACGAGAGGATCGAACGATTCCGATCCGAAATCGCCGACATCCAGCTCCGCTACTCCTCATTCGACCGGATACTATCCGATGCTGAGGCGGAGAATATCTTGTTTCACTTATCCGACTGAAATTTTTTATTCGGAACGAACCCTCTTGGGAGTTGAACGCTAATTATTTTTTTACAGATCCATAGGCTCTTGCATTGAATCGGCTCCTTCCCTATCCTCAGGGGATAGGAGGCATTTATGGAACAATTCATAGCCTATCTCGTCAAGAACATTGTAAATCACCCCGATGCCGTCGACATCCGCTCTATGCTGGGGCAAAGCGGCCTTCTGATCGAAATCCGGGTCGCTCCTGAAGATATCGGCAAGGTTGTGGGTCGTAAAGGCAACGTCATCCGTTCGCTGAGGACGCTTGCTATGACGATCGGCGCGAGACTCGGCCGCAGGGTTCATCTAGAAATCATCCAGCAATAAGAGAGAAACGATATGGGGATCGGGTTGCAGATCGAGTTGGAAGAGATCGATAAAGTGGTCGTCCTTCGCCTTAACGGAAGGTTGGATGCCGCTACCGTGCCGATCCTGGACCGCAAGATCCATACATTGATCAACGATGGCCATGTCCAGATCGCTCTTGATTTTTCTTATGTGGACTATTTGAGCAGCGCGGGGATGCGCGTGCTTCTTTCGGAGAGCAGGAGCCTGCATGCGAAACAAGGGACTTTTGCCCTTTTTTCGCTCAGCAGCGAAGTGGAGGAAGTGTTGAAAATGGCGGGGTTCGACAGAATCCTACATATATTCCCTACTGAAAAAGAAGCCCTTCAATTCAAGAAGTGATACCTTAGACCTCTTGCGTAACTGATGCTTCGTCGCTTTTTGGGATTGTTTTGGCCGATTTTCGTTTTTTTTTGCAGGGGTTGTATACGAATGTTGATACAACTCCTGCAAAAAAAATCGAAAAACTCGGCTCAAAAGAACCCGAAAATCGACAGAAGATTAGTTATGCAAGAGGTCTATTGATCGAATGATATGAAACAAGCCTTACTCGCCCGCAACCCAATCCCTCTCAAGCAAAAAGTCCCCCTCGAAGGGAAGAAAAAACGGATCCTTGTGATCGCTGGGCCTACCGCGGCCGGAAAGACGAAACTTTCCTTGTCGCTTGCCCAGGCCATCGGCGGAGAGATCATTTCGGCCGATTCGGCCCAAGTGTATCGGGGTATGGATATCGGAACGGCGAAAGCGACTCCGGAAGAGCGCTCGCTGATCACGCACCACTTGATCGATGTCTGCGATTTGCCTACGCTCTATAATGTCGCTGAATTTTATAAAGCGGCCCAAAGCGCTTTCAAAGACATTGCAGCCAGAGAAAACGTCCCGATCGTAGTCGGGGGATCCGGTTTTTATATCCACTCCCTGCTTTACGGCCCTCCTCATGGTCCTCCATCCAGTCCTGAGGTGCGCCAGCAATTAGAAAAACAGATGAAGGAATTAGGCCCTGAAGTTCTATACGAGCGCTTGCAAATGCTGGATTCGGAATATGCTGCGACGATTTCTGAGTACGATCGGCACAAGATCATCCGCTCGCTTGAAATCATGGCGATTGCCGAAAGGCGGGTCAGCGATTTCCCTAAACCTGGGAAGCTTCAAGAGCAAGAGTGGGACTTCCGCTGTTGGTTCATCTACTACCCGCGGGAGCGTCTCTATTCACGGATTGAAATTCGCTGCGAAGAGATGGTCAGGAAGGGCTTTTTGCAAGAGGTGCGCGATCTTGAAAAGAAAGGGCTGCGGAGCAACCTGTCGGCTTCCCAAGCGATCGGCTACCGGCAGGCGCTCGAGTATTTGGAAAGTCCTCAAACGGAAGAAGATCTGCAAAATTTCATAGCAAAATTCAAGAAGGCTTCCCGCCACTACGCAAAACGTCAGTTCACTTGGTTCAGGAAAGAGCCTCTTTTCCGCTGGCTCGACTGCGATGCCCATTCTCACGAGCAGCTCAAAGAGATCATCCTGCAAGATTTTGAGCAAAACGATTAGGGACTGTTAAACAATAACAGTCCCTTAGGGGACGTCTTCAAAATCTAGATGGCGATCTTTGAGCGCTTTTTGGCCTATTTTTTGATTCGCTCGTCGCCTACCTTTTCAGGTAGGTCTCCTTGCTCATTTCAAAAAATGTGCAGAAAAAGCACCTCAAATCTCGGTGATCTTTATTTTGAAGACGTCCCCTAGCACTAGAAATCGAAACCGGCATTGAGGTCGGCCCCATGGAACATCAAATCTCCTTGGGTGGGCGCGACATTGGCCCCTGAGCTGAAGGTGTTTTGAACGTCGATATAGCGGAGCAGTTGGTTTTGCTTCCACCACATTTGGGCTTCATAGGCTGCGCTAACGCGGTAGCGTATGCGCCGAGCGCCATAGAGGAAAGTGTCTGAAAAGCGGATGCCCAAAGCGATTTGCGCCTGGGGCCGGAAGGTCCAATATTCGCTCTTCAGCCGGATCGATTGGGTTTCTAAGGCGCCCGTTACATTTTTGAATAGATCCGTTTCATTGCGCTTGACGTCGAAGTGAGAGGCGAGAAAAGCTCCAGACAGATCGCTGAAAAGATCCCAATGATTCGCAAGCTGCCAGTTGAATTTGCACCCGAAGAGCAGGCCGATGTTATCGGAAGCCGAGTTCATCTCGATGCCGGAAGAAAGAACCGTCACTGGAATAGTATTGTCGATGAGGTTGCCGGCTCCGTAATCGACCGTGTAACGTTGATGCAGCCAGGCGGACCGGATGCCGAACATGGGAACCGCATGAAAATAAGAAGCGATGGCGCATGGGCGGCTCAAGGCCAGATCAAGAAGCGAAGCGTGAAGCTTCCATTGGTTTTTTGCGGAAACGAAACGAGCTCCATTATTGTTGTTCGAAAAAGCGGAAGGATATGTCCAAACGGCAATCATCCCCGGTCCGGGAGTCCCAGTTGGATTGAAACTGAAACTTCCTGAAGAGCGCCGTTCCGTGCGGTAAAAGGTATAGAGGGCGCCGAAATTCCAGGAATCGTAGGGTAAAAAGCCTCCTAGCCCTAATCGGAATGCCGGCTCGAATTTGGAGCTAGGTTCCAGTGAAGTCAATTCCTGGTCGTTTTGGGATCCGGAGTTTTTAACTGCATATTCGAGTCCCTCTTCCCGCGCATCCCAAATAAGGAGATCCAAGCTGAAGAAGATTTCGTTTTTTTGAATCGGCTGTACGCAAGGAGAGCGGCCGAGGTAAAGCTGTGTAGACGGTAGCGTGTTTCGATCATAAGCCGAAGCATCCGTTACCATACATGCGGCGATGAAGAAGAGTATACCCAAACAACTTTTCAAGTTGCTTGGGTATAGCAATCGCTTGCCGTTCATTTCAATATCCCAACGCTAAGGTGAAGGAAAACCCTTGGAGGGTCAAATTCCCTCTGTTTGTATAAGGGGCATAGAAAATGGCGCTGTCCGCATAGCGGGTGAGCATGTTTTGCTCCCAATATTCCTGGATTTCATACGCGAATTCCAAGTCTAAAATCCTATTTTTCTGCGATCCGAAGCAACAGTTCCACTTAACTCCCGCCTTTCCCTCGACAAGGGGACGCCATACCCAAAAGTTCTCGTGGAACCGGATGACGATCTCCTGTGGAACGCCGGACGTCGTGCCGATCGAATGGTCTTCTCTCTTTGTGGTCATATCGCTCAACACTAAAGCTCCTGCCGCTTCGGCGATCAGCGACCATCCTTGAGGCAGGATCCATTTCGAACCAAATCCGATCCGGGGGCCCAGGCCGAGGCCGCTGCCTTTGGCCTTCGCGTTCGAATCGAGCATCTGATTCACGCCATCGAAAAAGCCCCCTTCGTATTTTGCGCGGAAATCTTGGTTGATCGAAAGCCCTTTCAATCCGCCGTGGAGCTTTAAAAAGAATGCGTTGGAAATGGCGGCCCAATAGGCAAGCTCGATGTCGACGTTGTTCATTTGGAGAAGGAGCGTGCCCTTGGCGTTGCTATAAATAGGAAAGGTTGCGATGGCAGCTTGAGGGGGAATCCAAAGAGGCAGCAACCCTGCGCCTGCGGATGAAAGGTTCTCGGAAATCGAACGGCTGGAGCGGGAATAATACCACGTCCATCTTGTGTTGAGATCCCAAGCAATATCTGCGAAATGATATCCCAAAAGGAATTTAAAAGCGGGCGCCCAAGCAAAATCGACTGTTGAAAGGGAAGCAGAAATATCTGTAGGTATGTCAGCGGAGAGGGGAAATTGCGGCGTGTTTTTCGCTGCAAATTCCAGGCCGTCTTCCTCTGCTTGCCAGACTAGAAATGAAAGATCTGTCTGGAACCTCCCTGACGAGGATCCGGAAGAGAGCTGTTTTTGTCCCGTCTTGAGAGGTGTCAGGGCAGGATCTACGCTCGAACTTTTGGAGCGCCGATGTTTCGTCATCTCTAAAATAGGACTTTCTGCTGCGAGAATCCAAGGAAGGAGGATCCATAGTATTTTGGAAGCTGTCCGCTTAAAATGCATAAGACGCCTCAATCGTTAGACCGTGCATTTGAAGATCTCCCCGCATCGGGAACATATCTCCGGGCGCTGCATGAGAGTAATTGCGCCTCAATTCATTTTGCGCCCACCAATATTGGATTTCATAAGCCACCGTAAAACCGATGATGCTTCTGGAATAGATGCAGGTTTCCCAATCCAGCCCCATCTTAGCTTCCACGACAGGCTTTAACTGATGGGAATTTGTGATCATATGCATGTGGAAGGGTTGCTGCAAGCCAAGCCCAGTATTCAAGTTGAGGTCGTTTTGATCGCGGTGTGTTTCAATTTTGGAGAAAAGAAGCGAAAGACCGGCGTCGGCAATCAAACTGACGCCCCAAAGGATTTTCCACTTCGAATTGAATCCGGCTTTGGGACCCGCGCCCCAAGTTTCATTTTTGAATGCTGAAACACTATCGAGAAGAGCGAACGAAACCGTTCCGGGCGTTCCGGGCACCGTGGCTGCGATCGTAGTACCGTTTTGGTAATTGACTCGGTAAAATTGGCGCATCCAAGCTCCTTTCAAACCGCCGTAGAGGCGCATCGACAAGCGATCGGCGAGGGAAGAAGATCGCCCAATTTCCAGATCGATGGAATTGAAATAGTGTCTCCAGCTCATCGTCCCTTCCGAAAAACGGATTTGATTGGGGCTTTGGACATTATAGAAAGGATAGAACCAGAGCGGGACGACTCCCATTCCGGGAGGGCTTATCTGAGAGGTAAACGTTTTTTTAAGCGAAGTGTCTTCGCCTTTATAAAACGTCCAGCGGCTATCGACATTCCAGCCATCGAAGCCGCAGTCGTAGCCTAAATCGATCTTGAAGCCAGGGCGCCAGGCAAAATCGGGAACGTACGCTTTTTCTTGAAGTGAGACGGAATCGGTGCCCGCATTCGTGGGATCAAACGATTTGCCTGCGAATTCGAACCCCCACATCTTTGATTGCCAGATCATGAAGGCCACATTGCTCCGGATGCTTCCCGGACTTTCTATGGGGCAGGGACGCCCAGTCGGAAAGATCGCTTCCGTCTGGGATGGAAGCTTCGATTTGCGTGATTTGACATTGCATGTGAAGGGAGTTTGTTTTTTTTCTATCGGCTTGCATGAATTCCGTCTAGCCTCGAATGGAGGCTTTTGAGAAAGCTCATTCGGTCTTTCCATAGAGACAAGGCTTGGATCCGCTTCTTCGAATTCCAATGAGCTGCTGGGACAGACCTCCTCCGGAATCTCCGTTTCTATCGGAGTTGCGCATAGGGAAACCGAACAGGCAAAAAAGAAGAAAAAGCGTTTGACATGGAGCGCCAATTGCATAACCCTTCGCTACGTAAAAACGCCCTATTTTGTTTTATGCCCGGTTGCGATTCCGCTTTCTCGCCGGCCCTCTTGTGCAGGGAGCCGTTCGGCGGAATCCGCAACCGTCCCCAAAATGACCGTTGTTTCGTTGGATACATTCATGATCTCTATTTTCACTCTAAAGTTCAAATAAAAAGTTATACAGGCAAGTTCTCTCTTGAAGAAAAAACTCTCTTACTTTAAAGTTCTTAGATACTTTCCAAAGACGTAAGGCTTTTCCTATGAATTCAAATTCAGATTCTTCCGATGCATCGAATGTGGAACGCGAACAAGTTTCTGTCCCAGAGGAGCGCGCCACTAAACCGAGCGCCGTTTTTCAAGAGTTTAGCGATAAATTCGCTTCGCTTCCCACTCCAGAGGAGAAAGTAGCTTACGGGTTGCAATTCATGAGAAGTTCTATTTCCCAAGAAGGAAGCCCGCGTTTCCGGGAATTCTGGGAAGCCAGGCGCCACATCTTGCCCTGTTTTAAAGAAAATTTGAATTCTGCGATCCGCTCAAAACTTTGGAACGAGTATGTCGAATTGACGGTGGAGGCGCGGAGGCTCAAGGAAATTCTCGAGGAGCAGAGCGCATTTGCGATGGAGCAGATCGATTTGGCAATCAAATCGATCGAGTCCGATCTCGCAAATTTCGAAATCCTTCTCGAGCAGGCAGGGATTTTCGCATTTCCAGGCCGTTGCGAGACGATTGCGGAAAAGTTGGAAGTCTACGGCAAGATTCAAAGCGAACTGAACATGCTCAATACCTTGGCTAGCAGGCTCAACGCTTTCCGCAAGGAAGTGATCAAGACCGATATGCGAATTCGCTTCAAGGCAAAATTTTTCAAGCGGCTTTCTGAGCTTGGAGACAAAATATTTCCTAGAAGAAAAGAGTTGATCGACAAAGTCAGTTCCGAGTTCGAACGCGATGTCGACCATTTCGTCGTGAAGTATTTCAAAGGCGCTGAAGTCGTCGGAGCTCCCTATTACGCTCTGCGCGAAGAGATCAAAGCCCTCCAAGGGATGGCCAAAGTCTTTACTTTGAGCAGTGGAGTTTTCAATCGCACCCGCATGAAGTTGAGTGAGTGTTGGGACTTAGTGAGGGCGTTAGAGAAAGAACACAAAAAAGAGATGTTCGAGAGAAAACAAGTCTCTTCCGAGCAAAGGACCACCGTCGAAAAAAAGATCGAGGAATTGAAGGCCCGGTCTGTCGAGATGTCCTTGCGCGACCTCGATAAGGAGATCGATCTCATCTCAAAAGAGATGAGAGAAATTTCCCTTCATCGCGACGATGTCCGGTATTTGCGCGATGAGCTGACCAAGCTGCGCGCCCCCCATGTAGCCGCTCAGGAACAAAGGGCGCGAGAATTGGAAGAAGCTGAGAGAGAATCTCTTCGGATAAAACGTGAAAAAATCGCTCAAATCAAGGAAGAAATTTCGTCTCTCCAAAAAGAAGGCATTCAGTTAGAGCTCGAAGCCTATTCGTCCCGGTACGACGAACTCCTCAAGAACCTGGAAAACCTCGAAGTGTCCAAGGGAGAAAAGCAGCAGTTGGAGCGCTCTTTACGACCGCTCAAAGAGCTCTTAGCCGATAAGAAAGAGCAGTCTCTTCTCAATCTCAGCGATGATGACCGAAAAACTTTAGAAAATTTGAAGACCGTTCTAAATCAGAAGAAAGAGCGGAGACAAGAAATCAAAGAGATGCTGGAAACGCATCGGAAAACTCTTGGCAGCTCTGGTTTGGATTTTGAGAAAGCAATCCAATTGAGAGAGCTAATCGATCAAGAAAAAGAGCGCTTGGAAAAAGCCAATACAGGCATCCAAGAGATCGAAGGCAAGATCAGCGAACTCGAATCGTAAGAAGAACCTAAGCTCTTGCTTTTGCGGTGTCGGACAGCCGCTGAATTTAAATCCGCTTGCATCGCTAAATATTTTACTTTATTGTTCAACAGTCCCTTAACGCTGATTCAAATTCAGGGCGCCTCCTTCCAAAATCCGAGAGCTTTCAAGTGGAAGGAGTATATGTTTGTGTTTTCGCATTTGTCTTTTCGCAGCTTGACAAGCGAAAACTTTCTTGTAAAATTCTATACTCAAGATGAGCGGGCGCGGTATAACAATCTCAAAAATTTGGAGAACTTTTCAATGAAAGCTCTATTTGACACAGTACGGACGATGACCAAACGAACACGCAAGCTGAACGAAGAACAGCCTGTTCATTCCATTCAATTTGGATCGAGAGTCTTTACTCAACGGCTGATGGAACAAACGCTTTCTAAAAAAGTGTGCCAAAATCTATTTCTCGTTAGCGAAGGGAGGGAAAAATTCGATCCTACCAATGCCGATGCGATTGCTGCGGCGCTGAAAGACTGGGCCATCAAAGAAGGCGCCACCCATTTTACTCATTGGTTTCAGCCTCTGACAGGTTCCTCGGCAGAAAAACACGACTCGTTTTTAAACTGGTCGGACAGAGGGACTGTGATTGAAAGTTTCCGCGGCAAGGATCTGCTGCGCGGAGAGCCGGATGCTTCATCTTTCCCATCCGGCGGACTGCGCGCAACCCATCAAGCCCGGGGATATACGACATGGGATCCCGCTTCCCCTCCTTTTCTTTGGAAAGGAGGCGATGGCGTTACTCTGTGCATTCCTTCCCTGTTTTTCTCTTGGACAGGACTAGCTTTAGATCATAAAATCCCTCTCCTCCGTTCCGATGATAAAATCAACTTGAGCGCACAGCGGCTCCTTAAACTTTGCCAAATCCCTGCCGGCCGGGTCTTTTCTACGGTAGGATTGGAACAAGAATATTTCATGATCGACCGGGGCTTTTTTCTTCTCAGGCCCGATTTGCATCTCGCCGGCCGGACCGTCTATGGCGCCCGCTCTCCGAAAGGGCAAGAGTTGGAAGATCACTATTTCGGCCCTATAAAAGACCGCGTGGTCGCCTTTATGCGTGAATTCGAAGAAGAAGCGATCCGATTGGGAATCCCCATTAAAACGAGGCACAACGAAGTGGCTCCGGCCCAGCACGAAATCGCGCCTTTATTTGAACGCTCGGCAATCGCTGTCGATCATAATCTCTTATTGATGGAACTGATGCGGCAAATCGCCTTAGAGCACGATCTCGCTTGCCTGATGCATGAAAAGCCGTTCGCCGGTTTGAACGGATCGGGAAAACATACCAACTGGTCGCTCGGCACCGATACAGGCCTCAATCTTTTAGATCCGAAGGAAAACAGTTTTCTCTTTTTGACGCTTCTGACCGCTATTCTGCGAGCCGTACACGATCACGCTGGATTGATGCGCGCTAGCATCGGATCTTCAGGGAATGACCACCGCTTGGGGGGATCGGAAGCCCCGCCCACGATCCTTTCTGTCTACCTGGGCGAGAGACTCGAAAAAATAGTAGATCACTTGATCGAAGAACAGCCAATACCCGCAGGTATGGCGAGGCAAATCGATTTGGGATTGGCTCATGTGCATCTGCATGAAGCGGACGCTTCGGACCGGAACCGCACTTCGTTCTTTGCTTTTACCGGCAATAAATTCGAATTCCGTGCAGTCGGTGCATCGGCCCATTGCGGCTTACCGATTACTGTGATCAACGCAATCGTGGCCGACAGCCTCCATCTCATTCTCGATGAAATCGAGGATCTTGTCAAAGGCCGAAAACTGAATCCAGAAGAGCTCCTGATCGAAGCGCTTCCCTGTCTCCGCAAGCATCTCCGCGCATCGAAAGCGGTTCTTTTTAGCGGGAATGCCTATACTGCGGAATGGGAAAGAGAAGCGCAGCAAAGAGGACTCCCTAACATCCGCAAAAGCTTTCACTCCTTCGCTCAAGTCATCGACAAGAGAAGCCAGCGGGTATTTGAAGAGATTCTCTCCGAAGAAGAGCTGCATAGCCGCTACGAGGTCCTCGTAGAACGCTACGCAAAATCGATGAAGATCGAGGCCGATCTCATGATCGAGCTTTTCCGCACTCAAATCTTGCCTGCCGCTCTACAGGATCAAAAAAGACGTACCCAATCGGTGCAAAACCTCCTCGATCTCGGTATCTCTGTTTCTCCGCACCTTCTCGATGCGGTCAAATCGTATGCATCAGCAATAGATACGGCGATTGCAGCCGTAGATGAGATCGAAAAAATCCGGGACCAGTCGGAAAGTTTCGGTTGGGAGGCAAAAGGCAGAACCTATTCCGAAATCCTAGGTCCGAAAATGGAATCTGCCCGAACTGCGGTCGACCGAATGGAAACGCTTGTCGACAACTCACTCTGGCCTCTACCCAAATACCGGGAAATGCTATTTATAGTATAGCACCCTCTGTCTCTCACAATCAAAAATTCGGAGTTGATCTTTGAAGAAGAAGAAAACAGTCGGATTTTATGGCGGCACCTTTGATCCGATTCATTTTGGGCATATCAATCTGGCCGTCCAGCTTCTTGAAATCTACTCTTTGGACGAAGTGCTGTTTTGTCCTGCCTATTGCTCTCCTCTTAAGACTACCGCCCCGCCTCTCGCAACTCCTCACCAACGCCTCGAGATGGTCAGGATCGCGTTGGAAGGCATTCCGCATTTCCGCATTACTACCTATGAAATCGACCGCAACGAGCCTGCCTTTACGATCGACACCCTCCAGATGATCAAAAGGGAGGGGAGAGGCGATATCAACTTTCGCCTTCTTCTTTCGGAAGAAGCGGCTTCCCATTTCGATCAGTGGAAAAATTTTCAGGATTTGATCCGTCTCGCGCCTCCTATCATCGGAACCCGCTCACCTTCCCTGTTGCGAGGTAGCCTTGCCGATTCGCTGCGCTCAGGGTGCACGCAGACGAAAATTTTCGAGATTTCCAGTACGGATATACGTGAGCGGCTGAAAAAAGAACAGTATTGCGGACACCTCGTGCCCGAAAAAGTCCTCGATTACATACAGGCCAATGGTTTATATAAAATATAAGAACATCTTTAATAGTTTCTAACATTTTTTTCTTACTCAAAAATCCCCGAATTCCTATTTTCCAATTAAAAGACCTCTTGCGTAACTTGAGGGTGTCTGCAAAATGAGGGAACGCCTGAGTTTTTGGAGTGTTTTGACCGCTTTTCGACTTCAAAGCTCGGGGAGGGGCCATATACTGTTGTCGATATTGCCCCCGAGACTTGAATCGAAAATCGGCTCAAAAGAATCAGAAAATCGACAGAACCTAAGGGGATCGTAAGGAAATAGATGCTACAGTTGTCGAGGAGGAAAGCTGTTTAGATTTTGAGAATTTTTCCGCAGCAGAGAGCAGGGGCTCTCTCTGCAAGGAAAAATCGTCAATAGATGAATGGAATTTTCCCTCGAGAAGTGTAGCAGTTATTTTTTTACGATCCCTAAGTTACGAAAGAGGTCTAATGAAGAGGAGCCCTATCGCCATGCTGAATTCCATAGCCCAAATGATCTACGATAAAAAAGGATTTAATATTCTAGCTCTTGATGTTCAAGGGCTTTCCACGATTACCGACTATCTGATAATCGCAGAGGGGAATGTCGACCGGCATGTCATGTCCATGGCGAACACCATTGTCGAAGAAATGGGGGAATCGGGTGAGAAGCCCATTCACGCAGAGGGTATGCAAACGGGGGATTGGATTGTACTCGACTATGGTCAAGTCATGATCCATCTCTTTACTCCGGGGTTAAGAGATAAATACTCACTCGAACGCCTATGGCCTGAAAGCAAATTGATCGAGCTCGATATCAACACGAGGGTGTCTACAAAGTAAAAGACAAAAAATTTGTGCAGCTTCCTTGCCAAACTTAACGTTATTTCTGATGAGGCAATTGCAAAACTCCCGGCGCCAGAAAAATCGATGATTTTCAGCCAGTTTGCCTGGGCCGTAGGCCCTTTACCTTGTGGCCGAGCACAACTTTGAGCAAAGTAGGGCTCGGCCACAAGGAGGCAAAATGGCTTAAAAGGGCGATTTTGTTGGTCCCGCGAGTTTTGCAATTGCCTCACTAGCTAACTTCCTGTAAATCGCTGGCAGCTGTATGTACGGCGATCTCCAATTCCTGCGCTTCGGCGTAGATCGCTTGATCCCGGGAGTTGAAACCGGCGCGGTAAATCATTGCGCAGCTCGTAATTAATGCGCTGATGATGCCATATTTGAGAAGAGGCTCGAGAGCAGCCGCAAAGACGATGCCGCCGCTTGCCATAGCTCCGATTCCGGCTGCGATCACTGAGGTAACGAAAATACTTTTGAGAAACAGTCCCTTAGAGGAATCGCTGCGGATCCTTTCGAGAATTCCCATCTGTTTTTCGAACACCCATTGCATTTTATTTTTTAATGCCGAATGAGTATCGCCGAGCTCGGTCTGGACATCTCTATTTTTTTGCCGGAGCTTCGCAATCCCTGCTGTCGCCTGGGACCACTCAGCGTGGTTCTGGCCGATGAAATACATAGTGACGAGAGCGATAGCGGCCGCTGGGATCGCTACCCAGGCATGGTCATTCTTTTCTTCTCGGGAACCACTGCCCGGGGCGATGTAATAGGCGGGCTGAGGATAATAGCCCCATATGGGAGAACCCCAATGATAATGCTCGTGGCGAACTGTCGGCAGGAGGGATCTTGCTCCCGTATTTTTGAATCCAAGCATCCGTTGTGCAAATACTCCGGCCTCTGCCAGGGCAGATTCGGTGTTTATAAAGGATGATCTTGAAACCATAAAGAGCCTCCAGAGGGCCGCTATCTTATGATCCCTGCTCTTTCATGACAATTCAAAAGAGTTTTTTAAAGAAAAATTCTGGATTGTCTAGAGACCTCGTTTCTGGTATGATCTTCGTCATAAAGATAAATTTTGGAGATGCTGGGCATGAGCAGAAAACGGATCGTGGTGACAGGAATGGGAATTGTATCCTCATTCGGGTCCGATGTCGATTATTTTTACCAGCAGCTTCTCTCTGGGGTAAGTGGGATCGTCCCGATCGCAGGATTCCCTTGCGGTGATTGGCCGACCCGGATAGCCGGCTCCGTCCGCAATTTCGATTCCGGCGAATACATGGAAAAAAAACAGGCGCGCCGCGTCGACCCTTTCATTCGGTATGCGATGGTCGCCGGGAAAAAAGCCTTGGAACACGGGAACCTGGGAGCCGATGCGCTTGCGAAGCTCAACAAGTCCCGCTGTGGAATCGTCATCGGGTCCGGAATGGGCGGCATGTCCGTGTTTCATGACGGCGTCGAGACGCTTTTGACGAAGAGCTACAAAAGGCTGACTCCCTTTTTCGTTCCCTACATTATCACCAATATGGCTGGCGCTCTTCTTGCGATCGACGTAGGGTTCATGGGTCCCAATTTTTCCATTTCGACCGCTTGCGCTACGTCCAACTACAGTATTCATGCCGCTGCCGAACAAATTTTTCAGGGGAAAGCCGATCTTATGCTCTGCGGGGGAGCGGAAGCGCCGATCACCCCTATCGGACTCGCCGGTTTTGTCGCAATCAAAGCTCTCTCTACCCGAAACGATGAGCCCGCCAAAGCTTCTAGACCCTGGGACCGCTCGCGAGACGGCTTCGTCATGGGCGAAGGGGCCGGAGTACTCTTGCTTGAAACGCTGGAACACGCCCAAAAGCGGGGCGCGCCGATTTATGCCGAATATTTAGGCGGCGCTGTCAATTGCGATGCCTATCACATGACAGATCCTCGCGAAGACGGCGAAGGCGTGGCCCAGTGCATCGAGGACGCGCTCAATGCTGCAGGCGTGTCTAAAGAATCTGTCAATTACATCAATGCCCATGCCACAGCTACCTTGGCAGGCGACCTTTGTGAAATTAACGCGATCCGGAAAGTGTTTGGATCCCAAACAAAAAAGATCAAGATCAACTCGACCAAATCGATGATCGGCCATTGCTTGGGTGCCGCCGGAGGGCTTGAAGCTGTCGCGACGATCCAGGCGATCCGGACGGGTATGATCCACCCCACCGTCAATCTTGAAGATCCGGAGCCCGCTTTAGGAGATCTCGATGCTGTTCCCGGCATCGCAAAACCGCTCAAGGTCGAAGTCGCTCTTTCCAATTCTTTTGGATTCGGCGGCCATAACTCGACGCTTGTTTTCGCTCCGTATATCCCATGAGAAAGGAAGAATCGTTCGGCGTTGTCCCTCTAATGAAACACAGGGGCCAATGGGAAGTGTTCCTTATCCAGCACCGAGGCGGCCGTTATTGGGGCTTCCCGAAAGGCCATGCCGAGCTGAATGAAACCTCTTTCGAAGCCGCCTCCAGAGAGCTTAAGGAAGAGACCCATCTTGATTGTGTCCGTTTATTGCAGGAAGAACCCCTGCAAGAGCAATATTGGTTTCAAATCGAAGGCAAACGGATCTTCAAGAAAGTGCTGTATTTCATAGCCGAAGTCTCTGGAATCGTCAAGCTTCAGGAAACGGAAATCAACGACGGCGTTTGGATGCCTTTACCTGAAGCGATGGAAAAGCTGACCCACCCTGAGGGAAAAGCGATTCTCTCCGAAGTAATCAAACTCCTGTCTAAGAATGCGTCATGATCTTTTGGAAGCGCGAGGCGAATCAACCCCAAAAAATTGAAGTTTTTTGCCGCCATGCTTTTTTTTCATCGGTCAGCCAGCATAAAAAAAGGATTCCAGGATTCTCCCATGAGCAATGCTACAGGAATCTCCTGGAAACATTCGATTTCGACCGGGGGAATCTCACCTATTTTTTCGATTCCGCCAAAGGGCCGCTTTCCAAACATTTCCTTAAAATAGAAAAAAACGTCATTGAAATCCAAGAGGGGACCGAGGCCGGTTCATTTCTCCGCCTTCTCGACCATGTCTCTCATCTCGATCTTCATCCGGAAACCATTCTTTATTTTGTCGAAGACGATTATCTTCACCGGCCGGGATGGCTTGATGTTCTTCTCGAGGGGATGCAAATCGCCGAGTATGCAACCCTTTACGACCATAAAGATAAGTATTTTCTCTATCCCAATTTAACTTCTCTCATTTTTGTCTCTTCCATCTGCCATTGGCGCACGACGCCTTCGACGACGAATACCTTCGCTCTCCGTTTCAAGACCTTATTGCGCGATTTATCTATCCATCGCAGGTTTTCCTCGGATCGCGCGATTACTTCCGACCATGAAAAATTCTGTCAATTGCAAGCGCAAGGAACTATGCTTATTTCCTCAATGCCGGGCTGGTCGACTCACGCCGAACCCGAATTCGCCTCTCCCTGCATCAATTGGGAACAATATTTAACCAGGAGTCCATCTCATGTCTCACGCTAACATCCTTACTCTGGAAATGGATAAAAATAAAACCCATTCCTGGCTCCGCTCTGCGGGGTTAGTGATCCTATCCAGCATTTTGATCGGACTGTTCGCGAAAGTGGCCATTCCGCTTCCCTTTACCCCAGTTCCCATCGCGACCCAAGGGTATGTGATCTTGATGCTTTCCGTTTTCCTTGGATCCAAGCGGGCTGCCGCCGCCGTTATCGCTTTCCTCATCCAGGGCGCCGCAGGCCTTCCTGTTTTCGCTGGCGGAGTCGGCGGAATGATCAAACTATTCGGTCCGACCGGCGGCTATCTTTTCGGCTATCTGATCGCGGCCTTCCTCGTCGGCACTTTAATGGAAAGAATGCAAAATCGAACGACGATGAAACTCTTTGGGATTCTGGGTGCCGGCAATGCCGTGATCTTCCTTTTCGGCATCCCTTACCTTGCCGCTTTCATCGGTTTCAAGCAAGCCGTTCTTTTGGGGCTAGCTCCATTTGTCATTGGCGATCTGATGAAACTTGTCGCCAGCGTGAAAATTCTCCAGTGGATCTTGCCAGTGTTCCATAGAGTGCGGTAAGTCTGCTGTTTCACCGAGGTAGGATCGCCATCGTCAGGCGGGAAACTGAGACAAGCTGCTTGGATTCATTGTAAATTTTGATTTCCCAGACCTGGGTCGATTTACCGAGATGAAGCGGCTTTGCGACAGCAGAGATAGAGGATCCGGTACGGACAGGGCGGAGATGATTTGCGTTGATGTCGAGACCGACGCAGACCTTTTGATTTTGGTCGATGCAGTAATTGGCCGCGGCGCTTCCCACCGTTTCTGCAAGCGCGCAAGAGGCTCCCCCATGGAGGATGGCCATCGGCTGGCAAGTGCGTTGGTCGACAGGCATGGACGCCATGAGATAATCGTCCCCCACTTCGATGAATTCGATTCCCAAATGATCGGACAGAGTATTGCGTGCCCTCTTATTGATTTCTTCCAAACTTAAGGGCGTGATCCAAATCGGTGCCATGCTCTATAGTCTAATCGGTAAGAAAATGCAAAACAAGCGGCTCTTTTTCGGCTTCGAAGTCGTCTCTCCATG
>Ga0206877_10095_pt1 | contig 27573 bp, 26 predicted proteins | sample Alteio_BWOrgCont_7_FD_152623 | JGI IMG/M metagenome (GOLD analysis project Ga0206877, IMG submission 152623) | Enriched cells from forest soil in Barre Woods Harvard Forest LTER site, Petersham, Massachusetts, United States -... | ecosystem: Environmental > Terrestrial > Soil > Temperate forest >...
TGAACTACGAATGAAAATTTTTACGACGTGCGTTCTGTTAGCGGCATGCCGGGTAGGAGCTTATATTCCGGTACCTGGGATCAACGGCGATGTAGCGATCAGCTTATTTAAATTTGCATCCGGAGGCGGACAGAACCTTTTCCAACTGTTCGATATTTTCTCTGGCGGCGCATTTGCAAAAATGACCATCTTGGCCCTCGGCGTTGTTCCCTACATCTCAGCATCGATCATTATGCAATTGATGATCGCTTTAGTGCCCACCCTTCAGAGAGAAATTAGGGAGAGCCCCGATCAAGGCAGAAGAAAATTGTCGAAATGGACCAGGCTCGCTACATTGGTATTGGCCCTATTTCAGTCAGGCCTTTTTGCTAAATATGCCGTGAGGATCAATCTATCGACTCCCGGAATTATCGTTCCTGAACTCTTCGACCTGCAATTGTTCGGAGCACCTTGGCTGTTTTATCTTACAGTCATGGTCACCATGACTGCTGGGACCCTCTTCTTAATGTGGATCGGCGAACAGATCACAGAAAAGGGCGTAGGCAATGGAATCAGTTTGATCATTGCACTTGGCATACTGTCCTCTCTTCCAAGCATGATTGGCTCTATCATTCAACAGTTAAATTTGGAATCTCAAGAACAGGGACAGCTCACGTTTACAACGTTAATTGTCTTGTGCACCCTTTTCGTTTTGATCACCGTAGGCACAATTTTGGTGATACAAGGACAACGAAGAATTCCTCTCCAATATGCACGCCGTATTGTGGGACGGCATGAAGTGCAAGGAGGTAGTTCACACATTCCATTGAAAATCAATTATGCCGGAGTAATCCCAGTCATTTTTGCCTCTTCTTTCCTTATGTTTCCAGCTACTCTGGGCCAATTTCTCGGCAAGGGGACTTGGATGGGACAGTTGTCCAATTATCTTTCTCCCGGGTCTTGGGTTTACATGTTTATCTATGTATTATTGATTATTGCCTTTACTTACTTCTGGACAGCAACCCAATTTAAACCTGAGCAGATTGCATCGGACATGAAAAAGAACGGAGCCTTCATCCCTGGAATCAGGCAAGGCAAACCTACACAGGATTTTCTTGAACAGACCATGAGCCGCATCACTCTATCTGGAGCAATATTTTTAGCTGTTATCGCCATTCTCCCTACTTTGGTGGGCCGCTTAATGGGGGTCGACGCAAGTATAAGCCAGTTTTTTGGAGGAACTTCTCTTTTGATCCTAGTCGGAGTCATTCTGGATACAACAAAACAGATTGAGTCTCATCTACTTATGAAAAGATATGATGGCTTTATGACGAAGGGCCGCCTCAGGGGAAGATAACCCATTGTACATTAACAAGTTTGTATGTTATTTTTAAGGACAAAGACATGCCTAGAGTTATAGGAATTGATATACCCGACAATAAGCGCTTAGAAGTGAGCCTGACTTATATTTTTGGAATCGGCCGCAGGCTATCCAATCAGGTCATAGAAAAGCTCGGGCTCGATAAGAATATTCGCGCTCGTGAATTAAACGAAGATCAAATTGCACGGCTCAATGCCCTCTTGACGAGTGAATATATTGTCGAAGGCGACCTAAGACGCCAGATACAAAATAATATTAAGCGACTGATCGGCATTCATTGCTATCGCGGGATGAGACATCGCCTAGGATTACCGGTTCGTGGTCAAAGAACACGCACAAATGCCCGTACGCGTAAAGGCAAACGCAAAACTGTTGCCAATAAGAAAATTTAATTAGAGGAGATATCCCTTGGCGAAGCAAGAACAAAAAGCGCCTCCGAAGAAAGCGAATGTCAGAGTCAAAAAAAAGATTGTTCGCAACGTACCATCCGGAATCGCTCACGTTAAAGCAACTTTTAATAACACGATCATCGCAATTACCGACCTGGCCGGAAACGTCATTTCCTGGTCTTCGGCAGGTAAATCCAATTTTGCCGGATCCCGCAAGTCTTCAGCATTTGCTGCCACGGTTGCAGCTCAGAACGCTGCGAGAGATGCTATGACCCTTGGCATGAAAGAGTGCGAAGTCAATCTGAGCGGTCCTGGAGCAGGAAGAGAATCGGCAGTCCGAGGTTTGCAAAGCGCAGGACTTGCCATAAGCGTGATCAGAGATACGACCCCCGTTCCGCACAATGGTTGCAGGCCTCGAAAACGCAGGCGCGTGTAAAAAATCAACTTGGAGAGACGAACATGTCCGTAAAGTATGGCAAATTTGAAATGCCGGATAAAATCAAATTAGATGAAGCGTCTCAGACTGCGACGTTTGCTCGTTTCATCGTAGAGCCTTTTGAACGCGGTTTCGGCCATACGGTCGGTAACGCCCTTCGTAGAATCATGTTAGCGTCGCTCGAAGCTCCTGCGATCATATCAATTTGGATCGAAGGCGTTCCTCATGAATACATGGCGATTGATGGAGTCATCCAAGACATGACTCATATCATACTCAATCTTAAAGGAGCTCTTCTGCGCCGGCTGACATCGGGAGATGAACCCAATCCGCGAGAGGTCCGGGTCGTTTCAAAAGTGCTGGACATTACGGACGAGATGATCGAAAAGGGCGGCGGGGAATACCGCGTCACTGTAAAAGACCTCATAAAAAATTCTGATTACGAGATGATCAACCCCGACCACCATATTCTTACGATTACAAAACCAATGACGAAAAGGGTAGATGTCCGAATCGGATGCGGCAGAGGTTATGTTCCTTCTGAACGGCACAACACAGCCGACCGGCAAGTCGATGAAATCATTATGGATTCATCGTTTTCACCTGTGCGCTTGGTCAATTACTACGTGGAGAACACTCGTGTCGGACAAGATACCGATTATGATCGTTTGATCATCGAGATCACTACAGACGGTCGGATTAGCCCAGTAGAAGCTCTTGCATTTTCGGCGCAAATCGGCATTCTCCATTTCCAAATTTTTGACCAAGTCAAAACCCATTCTATCTTGTTTGATAAAGGGGAGATGCAGGTAAACCGGGATAGGGATGAAATCTTGGCAAAGCTTGCTCTTAAAATCAATGAGATCGAACTCTCTGTTCGATCAACTAACTGTTTGGCAACAGCAAATATTGATACAATTGGTGAGCTTGTCGTAATGCCAGAAAGTGAAATGTTGCGATTCCGAAATTTTGGGAAGAAATCTTTAACCGAAATCAAGCAAAAGCTGGACGAACTCGGTCTTTCTCTTGGAATGGATCTAAGCAAGTACGGGATAAACCGCGATAACATTCGCCAAGTCATTCAGACTTATCTACAAGAAAAATTGGGACCAGTCGAAGTATGAGACACGGAAAACACACATTTAAAGTCGGACGCACCGGTTCACACCGACGTGCGATGCTGGCAAATATGTTGAAGTCATTAATTGAGAATGAGCGGATAGCTACGACAGTAGTCAAGGCGAAGGAACTCCGCCGCCGCGCTGATCGCATGATCACGCTTGCTAAGAAAAATACGCTAGCATCAAAGCGGAGCGCTATCTCCGAGATGAAAATCTCTTTCAATCCATTGACCACAAAGGAAGCGCGCAAAGCTAAAGCTGGCGACAAGGGTTCCTATTCACGCGACCGCTTGGTCATCGATAAGCTCTTCGGCGAACTTCGGACACGATTCGAAGCCCGTAATGGGGGATATACCAGGATCATCCGCCTAGGCGACAGGGTAGGAGATAGCGCGCCTACCTGTTTTATCGAATATCTCAAATAATTTTCATGCCACTCGTCTCTCGACGAGTGGTTTTTTTCTTTACTTCTGCCCAAACAATATGCTATTCTTCTCTTTCTTAGAGAGAAATGAAATTTGTAGAAGGAATCGACTATGGCCAAACGGATTGCGATCAATGGTTTTGGACGGATCGGCCGTTTGGTATTGAGAAACGCCCTGCAAAAAGGGATGCAAGTTGTCGCAGTCAATGATCTGGTCCCTCCTGATAATCTAGCTTACCTACTGAAACACGACACTGTCCACGGTACATATCCGAAGGACGTTTCTTCTGAAGGCAACACGCTGATTGTCGACGGAAAAAGAATTGCAGTTGCTGCCGAGAAGGATCCCAGCAAGCTCCCTTGGAAAACGAATCAAGTGGATTATGTCGTTGAATCGACAGGGCGTTTTACACATCTCGAAGACGCCAAAATGCATCTTGCCGCAGGTGCGAAACGCGTTGTGATTTCCGCTCCGGGCAAAGACGATATGCCTACCTATGTGATGGGGGTAAACCATCATAAGTACGATCCTAAAAAAGACTTCGTTATCTGCAATGCTTCGTGTACTACGAATTGTCTAGCGCCGCTTTGCAAGGTTCTGCTCGATTCCTTCGGAATCGAAGAGGGCTTGATGACGACTGTCCACTCACTGACCGCTAGCCAGCCCACTGTCGACGGCCCATCGCATAAGGATTGGCGCGGCGGCCGCGCGGCTGGACATAACATCATCCCGGCATCGACGGGGGCCGCAAAGGCGGTCACCTTATGTTTACCTGAACTAAAAGGCAAGCTAACCGGCATGGCTTTCCGCGTTCCCACGATCGACGTTTCAGCAGTCGACCTTACAGTGCGCATCTCCCGAGACACGACGTATGAGGAGATATGGAACGCAATGGATGCTGCTGCAAAAACAAGTTTAAAGGGCATCCTCGCGACGACGGACCAACAATTGGTCTCTTCAGATTTTATCGGCAGCCACTATTCCTGCATTTTCGATAAGCTGGCGGGAATTGCGTTGAATCGTCGCTTTTATAAGTTAATCGCATGGTATGATAACGAGATGGGCTATGCCCAAAGAGTTGTCGACCTGCTGGAGTATATGGCATCGAAAGAATGAAAACTACATCATCTTTACTCCATTTTAAGAACAATTCAAAACCTGGAATATTTAGTGAATTTTACACGAGAACCCATTATCGAGACTGTGATCATGCCCCGGGAGGGATGCAAACTCCTCGTGCGCAATAGTAAAGGCGGCGGACAAGAAGAGTACTACGTCGATTCCATCGAAGTAGTTTCTTTTGGACGATCCTTTTTTTTCCGTTCACAAGAGCGGCCTAAATCATTTTTAGTCCCTGTGAGCGATTATGAAGTCCTTGAGCAGAAAGAGATGCGGATGTCTCTTAAGAATGTAGCTCCGGAGAGATCGATCAAGATTGGTGGCGGGCGGGAAGGGCCTGTCCGACCTCCGCGCGAGACATCTCCCGAAATGGAGCCTTACGAGCCGCAAGAGCGCGATCATTCTGATCAGCAGCGTCCACCTATGGACCGGGATCGCAAGCGTGACAAAAGACGCCGTGGGCGTCGAGGGGGGGGAGGCCGTCCTGAAGGATCGATGCACGAGATGCGAGAGCACCCTCCCATAGAAGAGCCGTTTCCGATAGAGGAGATTCCTGTGCCTCAGGGAGGACTTCCACGCGAAGCTCCTATGCACACGGAAGCTCGGCCCGAAGAGCATAAAGGGCCTTCGTTTATTTCGAAGCTTTTCCCTCCTCCACCTACCTTGATCAAGGATTCGCTCAGTCGTTACAAGACAGCCGAACCTGTAGAAGAAGAGACGGTGTCTCAGAAGGAAGATAAGTTAGAAGATCTATTTTTTGAGCCGCCCCTTCCACCTGAAAAGACCGATTCTGAAAAAGAACAAGAGCCTCCCTTCGAGGATTAATCAAATGGGGCTATTTCAAGCCCCTCGTTTCCTCATGCTTGGATGGTGGAATGGTAGACACTGGGGACTTAAAATCCCCTGGTAGCAATACCGTGGGGGTTCGAGTCCCCCTCCGAGCAAATTGATTATCAATTATTTATGATCTTCGCATTTTGAGTCCTCAGCTCTTGCCACTCAGTCCTGGGGGAGTAGTGGGGGAATGCGTCGCAATAAAAGACTGCACATGGCATAATCTTAAACCGATTCGATCAGGATGAAGAAATATGGTTATACCAAATATCAGAAATAACGTTGGGTTTGGCTACGTCAGCTCTGCAACAAATTTTTCGTCTTCACTCGTGCCTTGCCATGCTGGCAATGGTCACTCGTTCCAGACAAAAAATTTGTGCAGCTTCCTTGCCAAACCAAACGTTATTTCTGATATTTGGTATAAGTCCTGTTTTGCGAAAAAGATGAGCTAAATCTTGAACAATTTCGGGACAGCTTGGTTTTCGACCTCTTTTTTTGGGGCTTTGAGGAGAGAAGTTCGATGAATAAGGTGAATCTTAAAGAGAAATTTCGGTTATTCAACGCCTACTGGACACCTAAAATTCTGGGAGAAGTCAACAACTCTTATGTTAAGATATTTAAGGCTAAAGGAGAGTTTGTCTGGCATCGCCATGAACATGAAGACGAGTTTTTTCTTGTTGTGTATGGACAATTGAATATCAAACTGCGGGACAAAGAAATTCATTTGAAAGAAGGCGAATTTTTTATTGTTCCTAGGGGCGTTGATCATTTGCCGTATGCGAACGAAGAGGCTCATGTTTTGTTGTTTGAACCAAAAGAAGTAGTGAACACCGGGAATGCTGTCTCAGAAAAAACAGTGAAAGATCTTGAATGGCTTTAACTATTTTCTAGAAGCACAGTTTTCGGGATCAGGCCAGCAGCATCGTTGTCATCTAGCTCCAATACAGATTTTTTCTTTTTCAGACGTTTTTCAACGTTTTTGATTGGCCCGGCTGGAGGAATATTTTCAGGAAGAGTGCCACCGATTTCCTCGATTACTGAACGGACCTTTTTTCCCACTATTTCATGAGTTTCCATTGCATCTCTTTGGTTTCTGATATTTTCCCGCTTCAGCGTTTCTCGTGTTTGAGACATGCGAAACTGATTAGCGATCAGTTCAGTAGTGTCCATGCGATCCATCAAATTCTCTTTCGGCAAAATTCCCTTACGAGCTTTGATTGCATCCACACCCATGCCACCATAGAGCCCTTTGTAGCCAGCATCATGGAAAATGCCGAATATTTTATCTTGAACTCCAGCGTCTCGAGCGGCGCCGGATAAGGCTTTGAATTCCACCGAGGCTTGTTGGCGCATTTCCAACCTTTCGAGGTCAGCAGCCATTTGATCTGAAAGTTCTTAGCGTCGAGTTTGAATAGCGAAGTACTTTTGGGCTTGAGCAATTTCCGGCTTTCTAGGATCTCCATTTTGAGCAATGAGGTAGCAGGCAAAACGAGAAAGATGGTAATCCTCAACCATTTGGGTAGCGCCTTTGCCACACTGGATCTGCTTGCGGGCGCCCGCAAAGTGATGGGCTGGTTCGTTGCCCGCTTGCTTACAAGATTCTATAGCTTTTTTATAAGTTGGCCCGAGTGAAGACGAAGGCGCGCAAGTAAAAGACACTGCAATTTATGAATTTATTTTTCGCGAATGGTATTACACACACCGCTTGCAACGCTCGGTCGCTGTTATAGGTATTTCTAGAAGCCAGTAAATATCGTGCGAATCTGATCCGATATTTCTCCTGGATTGAACAGCGGCGGAATTGCTGCAAAACCATCGTGATTTTTCTCTTGCCCTTACCGAAGGTGAAACGCGTTTGATGATTCAGGTTTTCCCCGGTCACTGTTTGTGAAATGTTCTGACCATTTTTTTTTCACTCTGCAGACCAAACAATGTAGCCTTCTCCGTCGTATGCTCCTACAACGATATATCGCGCTTTATCGCAGATTAGATTCATGACTTCATCGGTTAAAATATGAGGACATCCTTCTTCAAGTGTTGTACTGGACTTTGTCCATTTATCGGCGCTGCGCGCCTCTGGATATTTGACCTGCAGTAGAGTGAATTTTATGCAGGTGGGTTATTTAACCCACCTAAATAAAATTCATTCGCTGCGGGGCAAATAGCCCAGGCGCCCAGTGGCGATAAATGGACAAAGTCCAGTGCAAGAGCGATTACAAGATCAAACAATTACAGGAACGATTTAATTTGCACGAAGTGCATAGACGATCCTTCGTACGTATATAGTCTGATATCTGACCTGCTAGAATGACATCGGCGGTCATTTCACTTTCTCGCAAAAAACCGAAGTCGATAGGGCAGATCTTTCGCGTTGGAATCGACGTTCGGTCAAAAACATGTCCGCAAGGAGCTCTGACGGGATCTCTAATGATCTGTTCTGTAATAGGGCAAACGAATTTGATTGGAACAGGACGGGTACAACAATTCATGATAACTTCCTTATTGATTGAACGGAGATCTAATCCTTTTAGTTGGATAGGGACTTATACTCCCACTTGAAGGCACCCAAGAAAACCGATTACAAGATCAAACAGGAACTACCCGACCGATTTGGTTTGCACGAAATGCATCCACGATTCTTTGTACGTGCGTATTCTTCTATTCGACCTGCTAGGACGCGATTCTCGACCAGATCATTTTCTCGCAAAGTCGTATTGTCGATAGGACAGTTTCGATGGGTTTGAATCCAACTGACGATCCGAGGCCGATCAAAATTATGTCCGCAAGGCGTTCTTACAGGAGCCTTCATGACATTTAATGAAAGAGGGCAAACCAACTCGTTGGGTGCTGGAGAACTGCAACAACTGCTACACACGAATAACCTCCTATTTGATTGGACGGAAGGGCGACTACAACTGGACTTTGTCCAGTACAAAGCTAAGCGCTCAAAGGACCCTGTTTATATAAATATATTGTATACATATTATTTATGTTTTGTCAAGAAACCAGAGGCTACATCCGGTCGACGGTCTGGAGACCAAGAATGTAAAGGCCTTGACGCAAGACTTTGGAGGTGAGTTCGCACAGAAGAAGCCGGCTTCCTTCCTCAGGGCTTCCTTCGACTCGGCAATCGCGGAAAAAGGCATTGAATTTTTCGGCGAGCTCATAAAGATAATCAGTAAGGCGGTTGGGCAAAAGATCCCGCGACACCAATTCCAAAATCTCTCCGAAGCGGCGAAGATGGATCCCGAGAGAGATTTCAGAAGGATGCTGGACAGCGATCCGATGCAGTTGCACGACTTTGTCCATATCGGCGTGCGTCTTCCTTTTGATTCCGTTGATCCTCACATAGGCGTATAGGAGAAAGACAGCTGTGTTGCCTTCGAAACGGAGCATCTTGTCGTAACTGAATACGTAGTCTTTTGTCCGATGGACCGAAAGATCGGAGTATTTTACGGCTCCAATCCCAAGAACGCGCGCAAGGTGTTCGATCTCCGGAACCGGTGCATCGGGAAGGCGCCCTTTGACCATGCCTCGGGCTCGATCGACTGCTTCGGTCAACAGATCGATCAGCTTTTCGGTCACCCCTGAGCGGGTTTTGAGTTTTTTTCCGTCCGCTCCAAGGACGAGGCCGAATCCAACGTGGTCCACTTCAATTTTGTTGGGATCGAGCCAGCCGATTTTTTGAGCCGCGGCGAAAAGCATTTGAAAGTGGAGCGACTGTCCGGAGTCGGTTATGTAGATGATCCGATCGGCTTTTTCAACAAAGATACGATGCCGGATCGCTGCGAGATCCGTTGTGTCGTAATTGTATCCGCCATCCGATTTTTGGATCATCATGGGAAGAAGGTCTCCTTCCCGATTCTTGAACCCTTCAAGATACACGCATTTTGCGCCGTCGGAAATAGTCACCAACCCGTGTCTTTCGAATTCGGCGACGATTTCTTTGAGGATGGGGTTGTAGAACGATTCTCCCCGCTCTATAATTTTCACATCGAGCAGGTCGTAGATTTCCTGGAATGCCGTGCGGGAGATGTCGCAGATCGATTTCCAAGCGTACAAGGCATCCTTGTCCCCCGATTGGAGGCGGACGACTTCCATCTGAGACCGTTTTTTAAAATCGGCATCCTCATCGAACCGCTTTTTCGCGGCGCGATACCATTCCATCAAGGCTTCAAGCGTCGTCTCTTCTTCACCCTTCAAAACCTTGGGAGCGGCCTCTTTCATGTAGGTGATCAGCATGCCGAACTGAGTGCCCCAATCCCCGATATGATTGAGCCGCAAAACATCCTGCTGTAAAAATTCGAAGAGGCGGGCCAAGCAATCTCCGATGATCGTGGAGCGGATATGCCCAACGTGGAGTTCCTTAGCGACATTGGGGGAAGAAAACTCGACGACGACCTTCTGCCTTTTTTTAGGAAGGCTGGCACCGCATAGGCGATCGTGAAACTGCTCTTGCAATTGCTGGGACAAAAAGTGAGGCGAAAGGGTGAAATTGATGAAACCTGGACCGGCAATCTCGATCTTCGAACAGAAGGACTGGTCGAATTTGTCGATGATCTTTTGGGCGATTGCACGTGGATTTTGCTGAAGGGCCTTGGCCAACCTCAGAGCGCTATTGCATTGGTAATGGCCGAATTCTTCCTGACTGGAAGGGGCCATGTCAGCTTGGGATTCTTCTATGGGAAGGTTCAAAGCGAGTGAAATCGCCTCGGACACTTTCCTTCGAAACAAGGAGATGAGAGTTTCCATTAGGCTCGCTCAATTATTCAGCTTGGTGGTGGAAGGTCGGAGGGAGGATTCTTTTGCCGATGCCGTATCGAATCCGGTAATTGGCCAATGCGAGCGCGGCGGAATGAGTCGATTCCCGATTTTTTTCGGCGATTTCATAAATCGCAAGAAGCGTGTCGTAGATACGGTGTACCCTGTAACGGGGAGTCGTCGGATTGTACCCTTCTTCATCCAGTTCAGAGGTCACATTCAAGATCCCTCCCGCATTGATGACGAAATCGGGAGCGTAGAGGATGCCCCTGGTTTGCAATGCAACCGCATGGGAATCGCGGAGCAGCTGGTTGTTCGCCGCCCCTGCGATCGCGCGGCATTGAAAAAAAGGGAGGGTCTTGTCGTTGATGATCCCGCCGAGGGCGCAAGGGGCCAGGATGTCGCATTCCGTCGCAAGGATTTGATCCGCCGGAACTGCCCTAGCTCCATACTGATGGGCGAGCCGTTCCACCTTCGCCGTATCCAAATCGGAAAGGACCAATTCGGCGCCTGCCCAAAAAAGAATATCGGCCAAACGGGAGCCTACGCTCCCCAAACCTTGAATGGCGACCGATCTGCCTTCCAGCGAATCGGTTCCGAAAAGTTTTTTGGCCGCCGCTTGGATGCCTCGGTAAACGCCCCACGCAGTGAAAGTGCCGGGATCTCCGCTGCTCTTTGCGTTCGGCAAACCCACAACGTATTTCGTCGCACGCCGGATGATTTTCACATCTTCGGTCGTGCAGCCGGCGTCTTCCGCGCAGATATAGTTTCCGCCCAGCTTCTCTACAGCAGCCCCGAAAGCCAAAAGGAGCTCAATCGTCTTGTGCTTCTTCGGATCAGCGATGATCACGCCTTTGCCGCCTCCGAATCCCGATTCGGCGATGGCGGACTTATAGGTCATCCCCCTAGACAGCCTCAAGACGTCCTCCAAAGCTTCGTTGAAAGAGCCGTAAGGATGGATCCTGATGCCGCCCAATGCTGGCCCTAGAGTCGAGCTATGAATGGCGATGATACCGGTAAGGCCAGCGCTTTTATGGGTTATCTTCACCACCTGTTCGTAGCCCTCGACCGGGATTTTCTCGAATTGCAGGGAAGAAGAGGGAGTCATTGCATCGAGAATTGAGGGGGCTCTTTTCAAAACGGGTTTTTCAAGAAGCTGGTCGGCCATTAAAAATCCTCATAGTGGGAAATTTTTGAGGGAACTATACCACGCCGATCTTCAAAAATCAAGGGAACCTGATTCTACTTGAAAGTTAATTTGTTCTTGAGATATCCTCCCAGGCTAAGAGATTGTTAACAGATTGGGTTTCAATCGATTTTGGGGTTCTTTCGAACCGATTTTCGATTCAAATTTTGAGAGTGCCAGTCTCTAATTTGAGGACGACATGACTACCGCTCTCAGCATCAGCGCTGAACAAAAAAATGAATTACTAAAATTCTTAAAAAAGAATCGCAATGCAGACCTTGTGACAGCGTATCTCACTTTCATTGAAGAGAAATACAAGCTGAAGCCGGTCTTATTCCCTCGGGAAAAGACTATCTACCAGAGCACGGAGGATCTGATTGCCCGCCTGGAAGCCCAAGGGAAATTGTGGCGCGAAACGGAAATCGTGATCCAATTCGGCCAGCAAAGCGTCAATGAAGAAACAAAAAAAATATACATTTGTCCTTTTACCGGCAAGGTGTTCGCCGACAACACCCATCCGAATCCCCAGGATGCCATCTACGACTGGGTCGCGAAGTGTCCTGAGAACAAAGAGAGGGTAGGCGGGCTGCCAGTCAAAAGATTTTTCGTTTCGGAAGACCCTGACGTGATCAAGAACTACATCAGCGAGCGGAAAGCCTCCATTAAAAAGGTCGTCTATTCTTCGGCTATTACCGGTAAGCTCTTCAACAGCAAAGCAGCCGTGATCGACGATTTCAAGAAAAATCACATCAAGCTCCTTACCTTCCACGAAGTCCAAAACCAAAACCGCTATCAGATCGAAGAGAATTTCCTCGCCTTCATCCAGAAGCACTTGACGGAAGATAAGATCGCGCAATTCGTCGAAGCGCTCACCCAGCACCCTGAATTTCAGCCTTATCTAGATAAATGGGTGGAAGAAGCCGAATAATCGAACTAAGCTCTTCCGACAAAACGCATCTGTTTGGACGACATGCGGCCCAGTTGCTGCCGCGTGGGTCTATTTTGGCTTTGCATGGCCCTTTGGGAGCAGGAAAAACCTCATTCGTTCAAGGACTCGCAGCAGGACTTGGTATCGCGGCTTTCATCCAAAGCCCTACCTTTACCTATCTCCATTTATATGAAGAGGGCGTACGATACCTCTATCACTTCGACTTGTACCGGATGAAAAGCTCTTCCGATTTCTTTGCTATGGGATTCGATGAGTATTTTGATCAAAATGGCATTGTTGCGATCGAGTGGCCCGAACGGCTCGGCGCAAGGCTCCCTTCCCGGTCGATTTCTCTCCATTTTTCCTATTCCGAGCCCGGCAGAAATGTGCATCTCTCTTCCGCTTTTGATCCTGACCTGATAAACTCATTGGCTGCATGGGATTGATACGCAAAGATATTTTTGTTTGCCTTGATTGTGAATCAACGGGCCTTTTGCCCGATAAAGACCGGATTATCGAGGTAGCGGCAGCTCGATTTACATTCGACCAAATCCTGGATGAATTCGAAACCCTCGTCGATCCTCAATGCGACATCCCGGAAACATCGCAAGACATTCATAAAATCTCCAAGGAGATGATCGAAGGAAAGCCTAAGATTGCCGAGGTTTTGCCTCAGCTTCTTCGGATGATTAGCGGACACATTCTAGTCGGACATGGGATTGGGTTCGATATCGCTTTGATTGCCGCAGAAGCAAAGAGACATCAGATCCCGTGTCAGATCGATCAGCAGCTCTATTTGGATACTCTCCGCATGGCGCGCCTCTATGGAGAAAGTCCGGTAAATTCCCTGCAACAGCTACGCCAGCATTTCAACATAGAGCCCGAAGGAGCCCATCGGGCAATGAGCGATGTGATCGTCAACATCGAAGTCTTCAAGCAGCTTGCGAGGACTTTTCAAACAACTGAAGAGCTATTCCAAATCCTCCAAAAGCCGATCCGGCTCAAAGCCATGCCTCTCGGAAAACACAAAGGGCGCCGGTTCGATGAAATACCTCTCGAATATCTTCTCTGGGCCGAACGGAAGGATTTCGACCAGGATCTTCTCTATTCGATCCGCTGCGAACTCCGCAACCGGAAAAAGGGAGGAGGGTTCGAGCAAGCCGGCAATCCCTTCACGAATTTATGAGTAAAAATAAAAACATTGGAACACCAGGGCGTCTTTTTCGGTTTGCAATAGCGATCGCTTTACTTGTTGCAGCCTATTATAAAAGCAGCTGGATCCTTGCCGGGGCTGGCATCTTCGTCCTTTATGAAAGTCTTGCCGGATGGTGTATCGTCTATCATTTCTTCGGCAAAAATTCTTGCCCTAAATAATTTTATCACTAGCATGAAATCAGTGGATAAACTGACATTAAAAGATCTATTCCTCAAGGGTAAACGCGTCTTAATGCGGGTCGATTTTAATGTCCCACTTTCACAAGAGGGGAAAATCACAGACGATTCGCGGATCGTCGCCGCCCTGCCTTCTATCGAATATGTGTTAGCGCATGGGGCTTCTTTGATCCTCATGAGCCACCTGGGACGCCCAAAGCCGAAGCCGGACCCCCAATTTTCTTTAGCTCCGGTAGCCAAACGGCTCTCCGAATTGCTGCATAAACCAGTGCCGATCGCTCCGGACTGCGTAGGCCCAGAAGTCGAAAAAATGGCGTCCGCTCTTCGCCCCGGCCAAGTGCTTATGCTGGAAAACGTCCGCTTTCACATCGGAGAAGAAGAGCCGGAAAAGGATCCGTCCTTCGTCGACCAGCTCGCCGAGCTGGGAGATCTTTACGTCAACGATGCCTTCGGCACCGCTCACCGCGCCCACGCTTCCACTGCATTGATCGCCAAACATTTTCCCGGAAAGGCAGCGGCAGGCTTTCTCATGGAAAAGGAACTCTCATTTCTATACCCTCTTCTTCAAAGTCCGCGGCATCCTTTCTATGCGATCATCGGCGGAGCGAAAGTCTCTACGAAAGCCGGCGTGATCCATAACCTTCTCAAGAGAGTCGACTCCTTGTTTTTGGGAGGGGGCATGACGTTTACGTTTCTCAAAGCGGAAGGGATCGAAATCGGATCCTCTCTCTTTGAAGAAGGAGAAGTGAATGGAGCGAAACAAATTCTCCAGAACGCAAAGTCGATCCATCTTCCCACTGATCTCGTGATCGCCGATGCATTTTCCAACGATGCAAACTGGAAAGTGATCAAATCCAGAGCGGGAATCCCCAAAGGCTGGCAAGGGATGGACATCGGTCCGGAAACGATCCATGAATGGTCCAGGCTCCTTCAGAAAGCCTCTACGGTATTTTGGAACGGTCCCCTAGGCGTGTTTGAAATGCCCCATTTTGCCAAGGGAACTTTTGAAATCGCAACGTCTCTGGCCAATTCCCAAGCGGAAGTGATTGTCGGCGGCGGAGACTCGGTCGCCGCCATCCAGCAAATGGGGCTGGGAGAAAAATTCGCCCATCTTTCGACAGGAGGCGGGGCGGCGCTGGAATTTCTTGAATTCGGTCACTTACCCGGCATCGACGCCCTTTCACCAGCCAAAGCGAAATAATCACAAAAGAGAGCCAATTGCCTCAAGATAGAATGCATAACTTTTTCTTTACACTTTTCCAGCAAAAAATTCACTACCGCATCAGAAGCTTCAGTCGATTTTTCGACCCAAAAGCTCGACGAAAAATTTTATTCGGACAGGTTCAGCGGCTGCCTCGAAAAAATCGCTTTCTTCCATTTTATTAAATAGGCCGATATGCAATGATTAGGACATTGGCAACACCATGAGATATGAACTCGGATAACACTGCCGGTTTCGGGAAGTGGCGCTCCTTTTTCTGGCCGATTCACCGATGGGAGTTAAGGAAATTCCTCCCTCTCTTCTTCATGTTCGCCCTAATCGCTTTCAATTATAACCTGCTACGAGCCTATAAAGACTCGATGGTAGTCACAGCCAGCAACTCGGGCGCGGAGACCATTCCCTTCATTAAAGTCTGGGCGATCCTCCCCAGCGCGATTTTGCTCACCTACATTTTTACGCGACTTGCGAATCGCTATTCCAGGGAGAAGGTGTTCTACATCATGATGCTCCTTTTCCTGGCGTTTTTCTTTATTTTCACTTTCGTGCTTTTCCCGGCGCAAGAATACCTTCATCCCAATGAGCTAGCCGATAAACTCCAAGCTTGCCTTCCTCCGGGGTGCAAAGGTTTGATCGCCTTGTTTCGCAATTGGACATTCACCCTTTTCTACGTCATGTCGGAACTCTGGAGCACAGCGATCCTATCCGTCCTATTTTGGGGATTCGCCAATGAAGTGACCTCAGTGGGGGAAGCCAAGCGCTATTATGGATTGTTAACGATCGGCGGGAATATCGCTGGAATCGGCGCAGGCCAGGCAGCCAGCAACTTTGCAAAAAATTTCTACGTTCCCTGGATTCCCTACGGGCAGACTGTGTGGGACCAATCGGTTCTCTTTCTCAGCTGCACCGTCATTGTTTCCGGACTCTTGACCATCGCAATCTTCCGCTGGTTGAACTACCACGTGATCCGCCCCAGCGAATTGGCCCAGCCGCTCGATCTGCAGCCTGAAAAAATCAAAATGTCGATGAGGAAGAATTTCGCCTACCTTGCCAAATCCAAATATTTAATCTGCATTGCCGCCATCGTCGTCGCCTACAACCTTGCCATGAACCTGATTGAGGTCGTCTGGAAAAACCAGATCAAGCACGTCTATCCGAATCCTAACGATTATACCGCTTACATGGGAGATGTGATGACCGTCATGGGGATCATCGCGACCGTCGTAGCCATCTTCTTCACTAACAGCTTTATCCGCCGCTCATGGACAACCGCCGCGCTGATCCCGGCCGTCATCGTCCTCATTACCGGCATCGGCTTTTTTATGTTCACTCTCTCTGAGCAATCAGGCATCCAGTGGATCGGAGCCGTCTTCGGCACGACCCCGCTCATGCTCAGCATCACCTTCGGATCCTTGCAGCAAGCGATGGCCCGCGCCTGCAAATATACGCTGTTCGACGCAACGAAAGAAATGGCTTTCATTCCTCTGGGAATCGAATCGAGGCTCAAAGGGAAAGCCGCCATCGACGGCGTCGGATCCCGCATCGGGAAATCGGGCGGTTCTGTCATCCACCAAGGACTTCTCTTGTTATTGACGACGGTCTCTGCCAGCACGCCCTACGTAGGGGCGATTTTCCTAATCGTCATCCTCGCCTGGATCTTCGCCGTCTTCTCCTTAGGGAAACAATTCGATGATCTCGCAAACCGAGATTCCAAGATCGACATCCCTGACCCCTCCCCTCAACCCCAATTGATGAAAGAAGGGGCATGATCCTAAATCAGCGGATCTGGTATAAGAATGGACGCGAATTTTTCCTGTTAAAAGAATGATTACGATATCGAACAGCCTTTCCTTTTTCCGGGCGCCGCTAGCATTTTTATTTCTTCAAGGAAATCCCACTCTCCGTCTGCTTGCGATTATCTTTGCCGCTCTTTCCGACTGCATCGACGGCTACCTTGCCCGACGCTACCAATCTACTAGCCGCTTCGGCGCGATTCTCGATCCTGCAATGGATAAGTTTTTCGTCTATTTCGCCCTGGCCATCTTTTATCAAGAAGGTCAGATCGCCGGCTGGGAAATCGCCGCGATGCTCTCACGCGATTTCTTCCTCTGCCTCTATGGGATCATCATGATGGCCACAAGGCGGACGAAATTGATCGTCTTCCGCTCCGTCCGCTGGGGCAAAATCACGACCGCCCTGCAATTCATCGTCTTGGCAGGCCTTGTCTATCACGTTTCCTTCTCTTGGATCGCGTTTGCCGCCTTCGTTGCGATGGGATGGCTCGCTTTCCTCGAACTTTTCCAGCTCGCCCCTGCTATGGTCCGCGCGAAATAATCCAAAAACTCAGGCGTAAATTTTATTCAATCTGAGAGACTGTCTACGAAGTCCCTGTTTTTAGTTCCTTTTAAGTAAGTGCGCGAGTATAAATATTACTGGGTGTGTGACACTCGACATAAATATAGGGTCTTTCCATGGAAATCTCCCGCGAATCGATCTTCGTATCCGCTTTGCGCAGCTTCTGCAGAATGTTCTTCGCCGTCGTCGGCATCCTCTTGGCCGTATTCCTTTGCTCGATGGCCTATAGCTTTATTTCGGGATCGAGTCTGGTCGAGCAAAAGACGACCATGAATATCCTCCCCGATGCATCGGGCAATCGAGATATGGTCTCGATCACCGCTCCGGCAATCCTTCAGTTGAATATCCATGGAGTTATCGGAGAGCCGACCGCCTTAGACACCGAAACTGTCGAAAACATCCTTCTCGAATCCAGGACCGGCCTTCTCGTAAACGACCGCGTGAAGGGGATCTTGATCCATTTCAATACTCCCGGCGGGACGGTTGTCGACTCGGACAACATCTACCGGATGCTCTTGGACTACAAAGCCAGGTACAAAGTGCCGATTTACGCTTATGTAGATGGCCTTTGCGCATCTGGCGGAATGTATATCTCCTCTTCTGCGGAAAAAATTTATTCCAGTCCTTCGTCGCTCATCGGGTCGGTAGGCGTGATTATCGGACCTTTCTTTAACATCTATGACTCTTTGGGCAAAATCGGCGTCCAGACGAAGACGGTCACAAAGGGGATCGACAAAGACGCTATGAGTCCCTTCCGTCCTTGGAAGAAAGATGAAGATGAATTCTTTCAATCGATCGTCAACTACTATTATAACCGGTTCGTCCAGATCGTCACTTCGGCCCGTCCCAATCTCGATAAAGAAAAGTTGATCAATGTATATGGAGCGCATGTTTTCGACCCTGTGAAAGCCGAAGAGTACGGCTATATCGACAAAGCCAACGCGAGCCGGAGCGAAGCATTGATCGACCTGTTAAAAGAGGCGAAGATTGATCCTTCACAACCCTATCAGGTCGTCGAACTCGAACCCCGGCATGACTGGATATCCCAACTGGTCAGAGGGGAAAACAACCTCCTGGCGGGGAAAATCGAACATAAGTTCGACCTTGGGCAGCCCAAAATCCGAGATCAGTTTGCTTATTTGTACCAACCCGAGTAAACCACCCACGGCATAAAGCCGTAGGCTTTGTCGAGAGACACGCCTTGGTTTACAAGAGGGCTTTGGGAAACTAAAGCAGAAGTTAGCTTAGAGAGATGCATACACACCTTATGGACACCCAGACCTCTGTCTATACCCAAATGACTTCAAAAGTTGGTAATATGCAGAGGCCAATTGAAGTTGTTTGGGTATAAATGGACAAGATCTACATCGTCGACGCGGTCAATTACTTGTTCCGGTCCTACTATGCGATCGGACCCATGTTGAATGATCAGGGACAGTCGACAAGCGCTCTCTATGGATTCATCCGCTCCATTCAAAAGCTGATGAAAGATTTTTCTCCGGAGCATCTTATCGCAGTTTTCGATGGTCCCGAAAACAAAAAATCGCGCCAAGCAGTTTATGCCGACTACAAGATGCACCGCAAGGGAGCGCCGGAAGATCTTTTTCCTCAATTCGACTGGGCTTATGAGTGGTGCGGGATGGCAGGGATCTCAACCCTTTGCATAGAGGGCGTAGAGGCGGACGATACGATGGCCGCCATCGCTGTCTGGGCAGCCAAAAAAGGAGCCAAGACCTACCTGTGCTCGAGCGACAAGGATCTGATGCAGCTCGTCAGCGACCGGATCTTCATGCTCCACGCCCACAAGGATAATACCCTAGTCGACGAAGCCAAGGTAAAGGAGCTCTTCGGAGTCCGCCCCGACCAGATGCTCGATTATCTGGCGATCGTAGGCGATGCATCCGACAATATCCCCGGCATCCCGGGATTCGGACCCAAGACGGCCACAGCGCTCCTCGAAGAATTCGGCACATTGGATGAACTCCTCGCTCATCCGGAAAAGGTAAAGGGAGAAAAAAAGCAGGAAATTCTCCGGGTAAATAAAAGCGAGGCGTTGATGAGCCGAGAGCTCGCTCGGCTAGACCTAACCGTAGAGATCCCGAAACAGGTCGAATTCTATCGGCTAAAAGAGCCGGACTTTGCCGAACTGACCAGCTTCTACCACCGGATGAAATTTCTCTCGCTGCTCCGAGATATGGGAACCGGGCCGCCCGCTGCCCAATCTCTAAAAAAACCTGGCAAGCGCCATGCGGACAAGCGGCAGTACCACTTGGTCGATGATGAAGAAGAACTGCAAATACTGCTAGAAAAACTGGCCAAAGAAAAGGAAGTCTGCATCGATACCGAGACGACCGGCCTTTCTCCTATGACCGCTGAGCTCGTCGGCATCGGCTTTTGCATAGAGCCGGGCGAGGCATGGTATGTCCCTCGCAATGGGAAATTGGGCGCGAAAAGCGACACCGACCTGAAAGAGTTTTTCCGCAAGGCGAAATGCAGTTTCTATGGCCACAACATCAAATACGACTGGCATATCCTCCAAAATCTAGGGATCGAACTGTCCAAGATTTCGTTCGACACGCTCATTGCCTCCTATCTTCTCAATCCCCAAAGCCGCCGCCACAACCTCGATGAGCTTGCCCTCGAAAAATTCCAAAAACTCAAAATTCCAATCAACGACCTGATCGGCAAAGGGAAAGACCAGATCTCGATGCGGGATGTCGAGATCGAAAAAGTGACCGAATATTGCTGCGAAGATGCCGACTATACGACCAAGCTCAAGGAGCTATTCGAAGAACAGCTAAAAGAAAGAAAGCTGGACCGCCTCCTGTTCGACATCGAACTGCCTCTCCTCCCCATTTTAGCTAAAATGGAAACGAATGGCATCTACCTCGACGTAGAAAAGCTGAAGCGCTTAGGAGAGTTTCTCTTTCGAGATCTGGAGCTTCTGAAGAAAAAAATTTTCCAAGAGGTAGGGGAAGAGTTCAATCTCAACTCTCCCAAGCAACTTAGCGAAATCCTCTTCACAAAATTAGGGATGAAACAGCCCTTCCGCAAAAAAACCGAATTTTCGACAGGTGCCGACGTCCTCGAAGCGCTGGCCGCAGACTATCCATTGGCCCGCTCGATCCTAGAATACCGCGGCCTTGAAAAACTCCGCTCCACCTATGTCGAAGCCCTGCCCGGATCGGTCCTGCCAAAAACGGGGCGGATCCATTGCACCTTCAGTCAGTCGGTTGCCGCAACCGGACGCCTTTCCTGCCAAGACCCGAATCTTCAAAACATCCCCGTCCGATCAAAGGAAGGATTGGCAATCCGCGCCTGCTTCCAGCCGGAACACCCGCATTGGTCTTTCATCGGAGCCGACTATTCCCAAATCGAACTCCGCATCCTCGCGCATTTCAGCGAAGATCCCGAACTGATCCGCGCCTTCCGATCCGGCCAGGATATCCATACCCACACCGCCTCTCTCGTTTATGACATCCCTCCCGCCATGGTCACTTCCGAAATGCGCAACTTGGCAAAAGTCGTCAATTTCGGCATCATCTACGGCCAAGGCCCATTCGGACTCTCCCGACAGCTTGGAATCTCTATGCGCGAAGCCTCCGAATTCATCCAAAGATATTTCGAAAGATATCCGAAGGTATCCGACTATCTCGAGTCATGCAAAACGGCCGCCCGAAAAACCGGCATAGCCATCACCTTGACAGGCAGACAGAGGCCGATCCCTGAAATCGACAATAAAAATCCGTCTATCCGCGCCGCCGCCGAGCGTCTGGCAGTGAATACTCCCCTGCAAGGAACGGCCGCCGATCTGATCAAAATGGCCATGATCGAAATCGATCGGGTCATGGGCGAACGAAACCTAGAAGGAAAAATGATCCTTCAGATCCATGACGAATTAATTTTTGAAGTACCTGACAACGAAGTGCCAGTTTTTGAAAAATTGGTGAAAGAAAAAATGGAACATGTCCTCAAATTGAGCGTGCCGATCGAAGTTCACTTAGCCGTTGGCAAAAATTGGGCCGAATGCTAAAATTAAAAAAAATTGCTATCACAGGTGGAGTGGCGAGCGGAAAAACGTCCGTTTGCCGGCTCTTCCAGGAGCTGGGAGCATTCGTCGTCAATGCAGACGCGGTCGTTCACGAGCTCCTTGATCCCGACACCGATCTCGGACAGCAAATCATCCGGCTATTCGGCCCTGAAATTTTAGCTGAAGGAAAATTGAGCCGAAAGAGGATTGCTGAAAAGGCATTTAAGGATCCGCAGCAGCTCGCTAAATTGGAAAAGCTCCTGCATCCGGCTGTGCTCCGCAAAATCGAGGAGCTTTACAGCCAAGCTTGTCATGAGGGAACGTACACCTCCTTTGTGGTAGAGATTCCTCTTTTATTCGAGATCCAAGGGGAATCGTTTTATGATTGTATTGTCGCCGTACTCGCGGACGAATCGATTGCCCGTCGCAGGTTCGAGCAGACAGGATTTACATCAGAAGAGTATGACCGACGGATGAGACGTCAACTGAGTCCCCATCAAAAAGCAGAGCTTAGCACTTATAAAATTCAAAATAATGGAACTGTCGACGACCTAAAAAATCAAATTATCGCATTGAACAAATTCTTAAAACTTAAGGCAAAACACGCATGAACCAAGATCAGCAGACCGAATCGCAAAATAGCTCCAATCTCCCTCCCGAACCTCCTCAAAATTTCGAAGCTGTCACCCGGATCTCCGATTTGCAACGGATGAACATTGACCAGCTTCAAGCCTATGCCCGGAGCATCGGCCTCAAGCATACGGCTCCTCTCACCAAATCGGGCGTCGTGTTCGAGATCGTAAAAACGATCTCCGAACGGCCCAACGAAGTCCTCTACGGCGAAGGGGTGTTGGAAGTGCTCCCCGATGGATTCGGATTTCTCCGCTCTCCTAACTACAACTACCTCCCTTCTGCCGAAGACATCTACGTCTCTCCCGCGCAAATCCGCCGATTCGATCTTCGAAAAGGAGACACCATCTTCGGATCCATACGCTCGCCTAAGGAGAAAGAAAAGTATTTTGCGATGCTAAAAGTGGAGCGGATCAACAACAAGACCTTCGAGCAAACCCGCGACCGCGTCCTCTTCGAAAACCTGACTCCTCTCTACCCGAACAGGCGGCTCGTTATGGAGACCACCCGCGACCGGCTTTCCACCCGCGTCCTGGATCTGGCCTCGCCGATCGGAAAAGGGCAGCGCGCCCTAATCGTCGCTCCTCCAAAATCGGGCAAGACGATTTTGATGCAGAATATCGCCAATGCCATAGAGACCAATAGCCCTGAAGTGATCCTCCTCGTTCTCCTCATTGACGAACGTCCTGAAGAGGTCACCGATATGATGCGCACCGTAAAAGGCGAAGTGATCGCCTCTACGTTCGATGAACCCCCTGAGAGGCACGTCCAGATCGCCGAGATGGTGATCGAAAAGGCCCGCCGCCTGGTCGAATGCGGCTACGACGTCGTCATTCTTCTCGACAACATCACCCGTCTTGCCCGCGCCTACAACACCGTTCAGCCCCACTCCGGCAAAATCCTCACCGGCGGCGTCGATGCAAACGCGCTCCATAAACCTAAGCGCTTCTTCGGAGCGGCCCGCAACATCGAACAGGGAGGGTCGCTTACCATCATCGCGACCGCCCTCATCGATACTGGCTCGCGGATGGACGAGGTGATCTTCGAAGAATTCAAAGGAACGGGCAACATGGAGCTCGTCCTCGATCGGCGCCTCGCCGATCGAAGGATTTTCCCTGCGATCGACCTGATCAAGAGTGGCACGCGTAAAGAAGAACTTCTCTTCCACCCGGCCGAACTCGAGAAGATCTATCTCTTGCGCCAAGGGATCGCCGACCTGACCCCTGTCGATGCGATGAATCTCCTTACTGCACGACTGAAGAAAACGGCAAGCAACGCCGAGTTCCTCCTCTCGATGAAAGACTAAGAAGGTGTCTGCAAAATGAGGGTTCAAAGAAATGAAACCAACGGATCCTCGCCTCGCGAGATGCCCTTTAGAAATAAAACCATTCCATTTCCAACAACTTGCATCAAAAATGGTTTTTCATTAAATAAGATAGAGGGGGATAACGATTGAAGACGTCGTCGATTTTCGGTTCAAAATTCTGGATTTGGATCAAAAGAACCTTAAAACCAACATCCTCTTTGGAGAATTTCGATTATGCGGCGGATTAGCCTTCTCATATTCATGTGCATTCTTGGACTCGGTGGCTATTGGGCCTGGAATTTTTTTCCCAGCGTAAGCGCAAAAATCGAAGATTTTTTTACAGCCGATACGTTTCAGACCCTTGAGGTCCGCTATACTGCGGATAGCATCATGGAGGCCCACCGCCTGGAGCTTTTGTCCGACAACGCCCATGTTTTCCTCGAACCGACGCTCAAATTCGTTCCTTATCTTCTGATGGATGTAAAATATACCCGCTCGCATGAAAAAACCGGAGAAGGGATCATCCTCTGGGGCCTTGTCGATGGTGAAATGGTCGTAAACACCAGCACATGGGAGAGGACTCACGGGTTCACGGACTGCATCGCTGCGAACGCCGGCCGTCAAGAGTTCAAGGTCATCAACGCCCTCGCATCCCGCGGCGGCGCCTGGGATCGGGACGGCCTCTCTAAGTTTTTGAACATCGAAAACAGCATCCTCGATTCCTGGATCGACAGCTGCCGCAAAAAAAGTCTCATCGTCCAAACAGGGAACACCTATCGGCTTCACCTGCAAAACCCTCGCCTGATGGTCATTCCGGAGACAAAACTGGAACATTGGCTCGTCACCAAACCGACGAAAAAGGCGATCCGCGTCAAGAAGCGATATCGCGCGTCGCAAATCGAAGCCATTTCCCAAGCTGCTTTCGGCATTGATTTCGCCATCCGTAAAACGACGGAAATCTTCTTGCCCGTCTACAGTATCGTCGTTCAAAATCCCGACGGGACTCAGATGACGAGCTATTGGAATGCCCTGAATGGCAAACGGCTCTCGGCCCCTCCTTATGAAATCGACTAGAATATCGTAAAGATTGCTTCATGGCTAAGCCATACAACGCTGTTCTTTTTGACTTAGACGATACGTTGATCGACTTCGAAAGAAGCCAAGAGATCTCGCTCAGGAAATGCTATGCCAAGTATTTCCACCACTTGGTTTCGTGGGAAGCCTTTCGGACACATTATGGATCGATCAACCGATCTCTTTGGAATCTCGCGGAAGAAGGAACCATCCGCACTTCCACCATTGCCGATCTCCGTTTCCAGCAGATTGCCGATCTCTACCGGATTCCGTTTATCCCTGAAATCGTCCAATTCTATGAAGATCAGTTGATCTTAAACTCCCATTGGATAGAAGGAGCCGAGGAAGTGCTCGAAACCTTGAAACGCCGTTCGATACCCGTCGCGTTCATCACGAACGGATTTACCCACATGCAGCGCAATAAACAAAAAAAGCTGAGGCTCTCCCGCTACTCTCAAATCATGGTCGTATCGGATGAATGCGGCGTTGCCAAGCCCCATCCTCTTATTTTCCAGACCGCTCTCGACCTGCTGAAATCTTCTGCTTCCAGCACACTGATGGTCGGCGATTCCCTGACAAGCGACGGCCAAGGCGCCAAAAACCTGAACATGCCCTTTTGCTGGTTCAATCCTCGTCGGCTTCCCAATCCTCATGATTGGGAGCCTGATCTAGTGATCCACGCCTTAAAAGATTGCTTGTCTATTTTCTAATTTAAATTAGGAACTGCATTTGGATTTGCCGCAAGGACAACAGGACGGGACCGGTTGAGATGAAGGATCCTTGCCTGAAGGGCGGATGAAGAGCTGGCCCCCGCCGATACCCCGCTGCAGAGTGTTCTTTCCGCAACTGGGACAATCGGCTAAGGGCTCATCTGTGATATTTTGAAACGCCTCCAGCTCATGGCTGCAGGAGGCGCATTTGTAGGCGTAGGTCGGCATTACATTCCCATTCCGCCAAAGTCCATTCCACCCATTCCACCCATGCCACCCATGCCACCCATGCCGCCCATGCCGCCCATTCCACCCATGCCCATTGGAGCTGCGGCTGCAGCTTTTTTAGGTTCGGGCTTGTCGGTAATCATTGCCGCGATGGTGATGAGCATTCCCGATATGGATGCTGCATGCATGAGGGCGCTCTTCGTCACAAGCACTGGATCGATCACGCCGTCTTTGACAAGATCGGCAAAAGCGTCGGTCAGTCCATTATAACCTACCGCGCCTTCTTTCTCGGCGATCTTTTCAGAGATAAACGTGCCGTTTTTGCCGCAGTTGTTCGCAATTGCCGTCGCGGGCGCAAAGCACGCCTTGCGGATGATTTCGACGCCGATCGCCTCATCTCCGAATACCTTGAGCTTGTCGAGAGCCTTTGAAGCGCGGATCAGCGCAACGCCGCCGCCGGGTACGATTCCTTGGGCGACCGCAGCGCGCGTAGCGTGGAGAGCGTCTTCAATGCGCGCCTTCTTCTCATTGGCTTCCGTTTCCGTGACCGCGCCTACGTTAACGACAGCGACGCCGCCGACCAACTTCGCGAGTCGCTCCTCTAGCTTTTCTCCATCGTACTCAGAGAGATTCGGCTGAGCGAGTTCGAATTTGATTTGGGAAATCCGCTTTTGGACGTCTTTCGCTTTTCCAGAGCCGTTGACAATCGTGGTTTCTTCTTTGCCGATCTTCACCTTTTCAGCGCTTCCGAGAACATCGAGACCCACTTCTTCGATATTGAGTCCGAGTTCATCCGAAACGAGTTTTGCTCCGGTCAGGATGGCGATATCCTCGAGCATCGCTTTGCGGCGGTCGCCGAATGCAGGCGCTTTGACCGCGCATACAGGCAGGCCGCCTTTTACCTTGTTGACGACAAGCGTCGCTAGAGCCTCGCCTTCAATATCATCGGCAATGATCAAAAGAGGGCGGGATTTTTTTTCCATCGCTTTTTCCAAGATAGGAACCAATTCCTTAATGTTGGAAAGTTTTTTATCGGTGATCAAAATCCAGGGATTATCGAATTCGACCGTCATCTTTTCAGCGTTCGTGATGAAATATGGAGAGACATAGCCTTTATCGAACTGCATCCCTTCAACGACATCGAGCGTCGTTTCGATCCCTTTCGCCTCGCCGATCGTCACGATGCCGTCTTTGCCCACTTTCTGCATCGCCTCTCCGATAATCGCGCCGATATCAGGATCATTGTTGGCAGAAATCGCAGCGATTTGCCTGATTTCTTCCGGCGATTTGACCGGCTTGGCGAGTTGGTCGAGAGCCGCTTCGATCGCCTTCACCGCTTGGTCGATCCCTCTTTTGAGGTCCATCGGATTCGCGCCGGCCGCTACATTCTTCACCCCTTCGGCGAAGATCGCTTCTGCGAGGACGATCGCTGTCGTCGTGCCGTCCCCTGCGGTATCGGAAGCCTTCGAAGCTGCTTCTTTGACTAGCTGGGCTCCCATATTTTCGTATTTATCTTTCAGGACAATTTCCTTAGCGACCGTCACCCCGTCCTTTGTAGAGAGCGGAGATCCGAAACTTTTCCCGATCACGACGTTGCGCCCCTTGGGACCCAAAGTTACGATAACGGCTTTAGCGAGAGTCTTGACCCCTTTCAGAATCGACTTCAGCGCATCTTCATTGAATTGGAGCATCTTTGCCATGGGTCGTTTTCCTTAGTTATATACAGCCAAAACATCTTCTTCGGAGAGGATCAGGTACTCCGTTTCATCTACTTTATATTCGGTACCTCCATAGGAGGAAAATAAAATCTTGTCGCCGACTTTGACATCCATCCGCTGGACTTGACCTTTGGAATCGGCCTTTCCAGGTCCAACAGCGGTAACGATTCCTTCACGGGGTTTTTTCTGAGCGCTTTCGGGAAGGAGAATCCCTCCCTTGGTTGCTTTTGCTTCTTCTCTCTGGACAACAACACGGTTGCCCATGGGCTTAATTTTTTTCTTTTCGGACATAAAATGCCTCCGTTGATTTTTTGAGATGAGAATAGGAAACTTCCTGTTTTTTGTCAATTTT
>Ga0206877_10096_pt1 | contig 27406 bp, 36 predicted proteins | sample Alteio_BWOrgCont_7_FD_152623 | JGI IMG/M metagenome (GOLD analysis project Ga0206877, IMG submission 152623) | Enriched cells from forest soil in Barre Woods Harvard Forest LTER site, Petersham, Massachusetts, United States -... | ecosystem: Environmental > Terrestrial > Soil > Temperate forest >...
GTCAGGTTTGCGCTCGATCATTTGTGACTTTCCCTTCCGATGGGCTCAATGCCCCGTACTGTCGTCAAGCGAAGATTCTCGGAAGCGTGATGTGCTTGCTGATGTTCTAACTCCATCGTGTGTTCGATCGCTGCAGCGGCTACGATCCCGCCATGGACCGCATTCGTGCTGCGCTGCTCCGAGTCTACACCGAAGTCGAACGCGACCCGACTGCAGCCACGCTTGCAGTGCGCGCCGGGTTGAGCGAGACGGCCATCGGGCCTCTGCTTGAGGGGCTCTTTTGTCGCGACCTAATCGTTCTCAACGGAGGGCGGATCGGCGGCTATCACGGGCCGGATCTTGAATGACCCGTCAGGTGCCAGTGAATTGTCTTGCGCCTCATATACCGCCGTACCACTCATATCCGTTGTCTTCCCAATAGCCGCCATGGCCCATGCCGATTTGGGCGAAGGTATCGACCAGTTCGATCTTCCCGAGGTATTTTGGCATCTTGTAGCCGAGCTGCCGCTCAACTCGCACGCGTAATGGAGCGCCGTTTTCGATCGGCAAAGGCTTGCCGTTCATGCCATATGCCAAAATGGTCTGTGGATGTCTGGCGTCGATCAGATCGATCGAGCCGTAATATTTGGTGCCATCGTCCTGATCGATGGTGTCCATACAGTAGAACACCACATAGCGAGCCGCAGGCTTCGGCTTGGCTTCATCGAGCACAACCGAGAGGGGGACACCGGTCCATTTGGCGATGCAGCTCCATCCCTCGACGCAATCATGCCGCGTGACCTGCGTGCGCGACGGCATGGCTTGCAATTGGGCGAGCGACAGCGACAGCGGTGTCTCGACCAGGCCTCCGACCTCAAGTTTCCATTTTGCGAAATTGTCGGATGCGAGCTGCTTGTAGTCCTCGTCGTCCGGATCCGTGCTGCCGTTCGGCCGCTGTGGCTGGCGGATATCCTGCTCGCTGAACTCCTCTGCCAAGGCATTGCGATCGGCGAGAGTCCGTTGGATGCGATAGGTCAGGTTGTTGGCACTCTCCAAGACATTGCGGACACCGCTGTCCCTGTCCAGGCCATCCAGCACATTGCAGCTGGCGAGCAGCAGGCCCGAACTGCCGATGGCGGCACCCGTGAGAAAGCTCCGACGGGATAGCTTGAATTTCGACATTTTCATACCTCCTGTCTGGGCGTGCCTTGAGGCTGCGTGGGAGGATCGATGCGATACCAGCCTGTGATGATCGAGCGCAGCTCGTTGAAAGGTCCTGCGGCGACGACCATCAGGACGTGAACGACGAAAAAGCCAACCAGCAGCAGCATCATGCAGAAATGGATGGTTCGAGCCGTCTGTCGGCCACCTAGGATATCAGCCAAATGGGGCACGGCAGCGTCGATCGCAGGCGACATCGTCAGGCCAGTCAGGATGATCAGTGGAAGCACCACGAACAACACCCCGCCATAGGCAAGTTTTTGCAAAGGGCTGTAATCTCGCGCGTGATGGAACCTGAATTTCGCATGGTCGGCTACGTCCCGAGGCAAGTTTCGTAGGTCGCTGCCTTTGGGGATCAGATCGCGCCAGATGTGCCCGTTGATCAGGCCACCGACGAACCAGCAGACGAATGTGATCACCAACATCCAGGCAAAGAAGAAGTGCACCACGCGCCCGGTGCCGAGATCCTGGTAGGACGGTATCGTCGCCCAACTCGGAAAGCCACGTTCCGTCGACGTATCGTCGACTGCCGACAGGCCAAGTACGCCGGTGGTGTTGAAACTCTTACCGAAAATGCGGGTGTAGCCGACCGGCCCGGCCGGCGTGTCATGGGAGCCCATGGCCAACACTTCGTTGGAAAAGCCAAAGCCCGACTGATTGCCGATATAGAGCGTTGGATGAGCATTGAAGATCTGGAGGCCCGACAGCAACAAAAAGAACATCGCAACGGCCCAAATCCAATGAGTGATGCGTGTCCACAGGACCTGCCGATAGATGAGAGGCTTTGCGCTTGCAGGCAGCCCGCCTTCGTCCAAAGCCGATCGCCGCTGTTCTATCTTGTCGATCATCTCACAGCTCCATCGGCACCTCGTTTCGCCGCTCAGAGGGCGGCGGAGGCCGGGAAGGTGCCTCTACCCGCATCCGCCGGCTTGAACCGGTAAATGCGGGTCAGTCGGCGAAATCGAACTAATGCTCCATCGGCATCATGCTATGCGATTTGCAAGCCTTTTCCATGGACTTCATCTTCATGGCATCGGTTTCCATTTTTGCCTTCTTCATGCAGTCAGCCATCATGGCATTCTTCGACATTGGCTTGGCCTTCATGGTTTCGGTTGCAAAGCCATTGCTCACCATCATGAGCCCAAAGGTTACGGCGAGAAGTGTCGATGCAGTCGTCTTTCTGATCATGGTCATGGCTCTACTTTCTGCTATGGGGGCCCGCCGGCCGGGTCCCCGGTTGAGTTGCCCGATTGGGCAGTCCGAAGGTGGGCGCGATGAGATGCATCCACATCCGAATTCCAGATCCGTTCGGACGATGTTGCTTTTCGAATTCGAAGAGCGTCATCCTTCGTGGCTTTAGTCGGTCGCTGCAGCCAGGATTGGCCCGCCATTGGGTACCTGCACCAAAATGGCTGTCCGCAGCCCGGCGGGTGCAGGCTCGAAGGTCTGCCTGACGGCCCCGCCGGTCCAACTGCCGAGTCGCCGCAATTCATGAACTACGTTCGTATGAGGCAGGGTGCGTCCGGTGTTCTCGCCGCGCCGGACCGCGACGTTGACGACATTTGGATCGTAGCGAACGAGCCAGATGTCGGTTCCAGAAAGGGGTGCGGTGCCTGCCGCAAGGTTGACGCCGGTCGATGAGAGTTCGATGGCCGGACCATTCGAAAGATGGCCTCCGCCAAGCAGGCTCTGTATGGAAGAGTAGTCGCTCCCTACCGTATCTCGGCTGCCGTTCACCACCATCTGAGGTGTGAAGGGACCGTTATGCCCCAGATTTGACTCGTAAGAACTCTGTCTGTTGGTGAATTTTTCCTGGCCGAAGACATCCTTCCAGCCCAGGCTATCCCAATAGGTCACCGAAAAACTCAAGGCCAGAACATCGCTCCGCCCACGAAGCTTGATCAGATTGGCGTTGGCGGGCGGGCACGACGAACAGCCCTGGCTTGTGAACAGTTCGATCACGAGAGGCACGCGGTGCCCGGAAGCCACTGCCAGGCCAGGTGGACTCATGAAGACCAGAACAGCGCCGGCAGAAATAGCCATGCGAAAAAGCCTACTCTTCATGTCTTGCTCCTCATGCCGCTTCCCTGGGGCAATTGCGCCCCTTCGCTGGGGACTTCGCAATGGCGGCATTTCTGTTACATCACTAGTTTGTGATGCCTTGATCCCGGTGCTTTGCGCTGAGACGATCGGTCTGACGCACTTGAGGTAGCCGAGGTGACCTGCCCATCGTCGAGGACAGGCGCCGCAGCCGGAGGGTTATCAGGAAGATGAGCACCTAGCCCGGATATCTTCCATGCGTGAAGTGCATCGGGGCGGAGAATCAGAGAAAGTTGTTTTGCGAGAATAACTTATCTGATCCGACGGTAACCGGGGCAAAATCGGTGGCGGACGCGGCGTTATGACTCGGGTGTATCGGGTTAGAGTGAGTGGCGGTTTGGCGGGCAGCGTGATTCCAGCAGGCCATGACGGAGCCACCAGATTCTCGAACGCTTACCCCCTGCGGACCTGCTCGACATGATCGTGCGGTTGCGGGCGCGGGTTGCCGAGCTTGGGGCCGAGAATGCGGCTCTCCTCGCCAACGCGGAACAGATGAAATTGTGCCTTGCGCACTGTCTCAATGCGTGACCACAAGCGCCAATTCGATGCCGATAAGCGCGGCCAGCGCCACGCCCGGCGGCAAATGCATGTATTCCCGACGCCAGGTGATGGTAGCAATCGCGGCGATCAACACCATTGCTCCGAGCGCTAATCCCCAAATCCGCGTTTCGGGAAGAACGATGAGCGTGGCGCAAAGCATTTCGAGAGCGGCGCTAATGAAGTTCCACCACGCCGGATATCCCCAGGGCAGAAACTGTGCCTGCACAACCGCGCCGCCCATGGCGTTGAATATGCCTGCTCCGGCAAATGCAAATGCAAAGGCCAGTAGCCACGCCATCGCGTTTGCTACGGGTATCTGAAGGATCGTCATGTTTCGCTCCTGTCAATTGGCCGCGTCGATGAGGCTCGCGCCAGCTGCGATAATGACCAGCGCCGTAAGGCCATAAATGCCGAAGGCGGCTGTTCTGCTTCCGCCAGCTCGAAGGACCATCGCCGCATCACCCAAAGCGATGAGGCTCGCCAGTAGCAAGAATTCGCCAAGCAAACGCGGCGATGCGTTAGCCATGAGCAGGAAGACAAAAAGGCCGGACACGATGTCTCGCGTGCCGTTCACAGCCAGCCATCCGGTAAAGCCGGTCGAGGGCGATGGAGAATTGGGGATACCGAAGTCACGTGATGCGGCGGCAGGGTCCCACAAAAAGCGCGACCCGATGAATATAATTCCGAGAGCGATCAGGCTGGAGAGCAAATATCCGGTTAGGATCATAGAAAACTCCTGTCAGTTGCAGAAATACCAGCGATGCTAGGAACAGCGTCAAGCTAAATCTAGCATTGACACAAATACGCGCGTTGATAGGATCTCTGGATGTCGATCACCGAACGCAAAGAGCGCCAGCGTGCGGAGCGCTATGAACTCATCCTGGCTGCAGCGCGCGCACTGGCCGAAGCCGAGGGCTGGGATGCCGTCACCACTCGCCGTCTCGCGGGGCTTATCGACTATAGCCAGCCGGTTCTCTACAGCCACTTCAAGGGCAAGGTCGACATCATGGCCGCAGTGGCCATGAGAGGATTCGAGGAACTTGCGACGCGATTGAGAATGGAAACGGCGAACGTCACTGGCGCTGCGGACGTTTTGCGCAACGTCTGTGCTGCCTATCTTGAATTTGCCCGTTCGCGGCCGGTCATCTACGAGGCGATGTTCGTCTTGCCGACAAAGATCAAATTCGCCAGCGAGGAAACGCCGACAGCTCTCCGTGCTGCCTTCGCCGAGTTGGTCACCGCACTTGGGCCAGATCGGCAACAGCCGGAATTTTTGGCCGAAGTGCTGTGGAGCGCGTTACATGGAATGGTCGTCCTCGTGCAATCTGAACGTATCCCAGCTCCAGGCGCCGAAATTCGATTGAACGTTCTCGTCCAAAAATTCAGCAGGTAGATGCAGTTGTCGGGAGCCCTCTTGGCTTGAGAATATCGATCTTCGGACTCTGAGGAATTAGCTCGGTGACCGCAAAAAAGGACTATGGGGGCGGCGCATCGCCAGGTGGAACAGCGCCGTCAGATTTCCAGGCTCACAGCTCTCGCCGAAGTAGGTACCCACAAGCACCTTGCTGACCGCGCTCGAGAATATGCCGCAATCTCGCAAACGAAATTCGAAGGCATTCTTGTCGATCGCCTTGAGAGAATTGAACAAGAGGACGCGAGAGTCAGCGTCAATCTGCTGGAAGACAGCTCAATACAAGGACGGCGCGCCCAAGCGGTGCGAAATTACAATCCATGTGCCTATGACAAGCAACCCGAATATAACGACTGCCGCTTTCCAACCGGCGTTGTGATCATCGGGCGGACTGATTTCATTATGTGACATTGAATTGTTCCGCCTTCGAAGCAACTGGGTGTATGCGTCCTACACAGATACATCACGGACGCAACGCGAGGCAGGTGTGCTTTAGGATTAGCGCACCAAGCGTCGAGCACGGCCACTATCCGAACGAATGAGAGGCGAGCACGACATCATCCACTACGCGAGTCCGCCAAAATCGGGGTGACGACATAGAACAGGTAGGACTCTACAACAGGGTGCATCGGAGCTACGTGCCGAGCTGAAAAAGTTAGGGAACTATCGGGTCAAGGAAACTTCCACATGCCAGGACTGGTCGAACGTAGGCTCGCGGAGCTGGGAATCGTTTTGCCGCGGCCGCCCCGCGCCATTGGAAACTTCGCCTATGGCATCGAGCATGCAGGCATCCTCTATCTTTCCGGCACTTATGGCACCGCTATCGGTGACGATGGGGAGGATTTCCTGCCCAACAAGGGTAAGGTCGGGGGCGAACTTTCGATCGAAGACGGATATCGGTCCGCGCGCTTCATGGCGATCAACCATCTCGCCATGGCGAAGGCGGTCCTTGGGGACCTTGACCGGATCGAACGCGTCATCCGCCTGCTGGGCTTCGTCAACGCGGCGCCCGGCTTCAAGGATGCTCCCAAGGTCATCAACGGTGCATCCGATCTGCTGATAGAGGTATTCGGTCAAGAGCGTGGTCGGCACGCGCGGTCGGCGCTCTATCAACATGAACTCGCGCGCGATGCTCCCGTTGCGGGCGAGCTTACCTTAGCGGTTCGCGCCAACTAGCCATCGCCCCCTCAATTGCACATCAAGATCAGCAGGCCCAAGTAGGGGCAATGACAAGAACTGCTCTCCGTGACACGCTTAACAGCTCTTGTTCTGACCCCTGCAAGGGTGCGTCAAGTCAGCATTGTTACGGTCGGTCGTTGAAAAGCCAGGCGTCACCTGTCATATAGAAAAGTGACAAATGACGTATCGAGGTGATGCCATGGCGATTGCCGCGGAAAACATAGCTCCAGAAAGGCGCACCAGCGACCTGCAGAAGGTCGCAGAATTGCTTGGCGGAGCCCACGTCCTGTCGCGCCATCTCACAAGTGCGCTCGACGCTCATGAACTGCTGCTGCACGGATTACCGACGTCGGCGCTAGATTTTCTCGTTGGCCGGTTGGTGTTTATCCACAAGACGGCTTCGCTCGAGAAGGCCGTGGGCATGAGCGTGCGGACCTACCAGCGGCGCAAGGATGCCCCGTCGAAGCCCCTCAGTCAGGAGCAGAGCGGCCGGACTTGGAAGTTTGCCGAGATCCTCGCCAAGGCGACGGATGTGCTGGGTTCGCAGGCTGAGGCGGAGCAGTGGCTGGAGCGCCCAGCGATCGGGTTGGACCAGCGTCGGCCTATCGATCTCCTGGCGACGCCGGCTGGTATCGAGCTTGTCGAGGACTATCTAGAGCGGCTCGAATACGGCGTCTATGCATGACGCCGCTACCGGCAGCACTCGGCGGCACAGAACTCCTTGTCTGGCGCCTTGATCAGGCGAGCTTTGCCCCAACCTGGGACAGCGGCGAGGGGGCCTACAGAGTCGGCGGTCGGTGGAACGGCAAGGGTGTGCGCGCGGTCTACTGCTCCATCGATCCCGCGACCGCGATCCTTGAGGTTGCGGTCCATAAAGGCTTCATGGCGCTCGACACAATCGCGCATGTGATGACGGCAGCGCTCGTGACCGATGTGACGGACGTCCACATCGTGGATCCTACCGCGGTTCCCAATCCGAACTGGTTGCGTCCGGGCATTCCCAGCGCCGGACAGCAAGCCTTTGGCGATGATCTTCTGCGACGCTATCGCTTTGTGGCTATCCCGAGCGCGGTCTCCTCCCATAGTTGGAACCTGATCTTCGTCGCGAGTGTCGCCACCGGCGCGTATACACCGAAGCTGCAGGAAGCCTTTGCGCTCGATACGCGACTCCATCTGCCTGCAACCTCATGAAGGAGTGCGTATGAGAAGGACGGCGCTCACGCGCCGCTAACTGATCATGCCTGTTAAGCCTTTGACCTTCCTCGGTGATTCCCGAAAAGTCCTACAGCGGTTGCCGACCAACCTACGACGACAGGCGGGCCTGCAGCAGGGCTATGAGCCCGACGACTGGAAACCGATGGCGACCGTCGGCATGGGCGTGAATGAAATCCGGCTCAGGGATAAGACGGGTTTAGCGCGGGTGTTCTACGTCGCGAAGTTCGAGGAGGCGGTTTTTATCCTCCACGCCTTCGAGAAGAAGACGCAGAAGACCGATGATCGCGATATTGAGATTGGCAAGCGGCGGTATAAGGCTTTGATAGAGGAGAGGCGGCGATGAAAATCGAGACCTTCACCAATGTGTGGGAAGCGCTGGGCGAAAGCCACGAAGACGCCGCCAACCTTCATGCCCATGCGGAACTGGTGCTGGCGATCAAGAACCGTATCAAGACGAGCGGTTGGACGCAAAAGGAAGCGGCCGAGCGCTTCAAAGTCAAGCAGCCCCGGATGTCGGAACTATTCAACGGCAAGATCGATCTGTTCAGCATCGACCAGCTGGTGAACTTCCTTTCGCGGCTCGGGTTGCGGATGGATATGCATATCGAGAAGGCCGCGTAGGCGGTTGGCCTCGCGCCGATCAAGCTGCAACGATCGGCGCGCGAGAGGGCGTAAGCTCAGCTGCCCTGGCCGAGTGGCGAGCCGTTTTGGCCTAAACCGAGGTCCGGTTTGGCCCTCTTGCGCCTGGCAGAGACAGCTTGGAGTTAGACTAACAGCACCCGTGGAGATCGTAGTCCTCCCACCCAAAGGCGATCCGGATCACACGTTGCAAAGCGTAGAGTGTCATATCTGCTGGCACGAGCAGCCGACGCCAGATCTTCGGCGAGATGCCGCGCAAACTTACCTTAAGCTGATCGACAACAGGCGTTGCAACGTCCGACATGAAATCCAAGCTACCGAAAAGCCAGAGGCACCCCCAACTTTTTTATGCTCTCCTGGCCGCCGGCCTCTTTCAGCGCCGCGAAGCGTGGGCAGCGCGTTAGGCCACAGAAAGCAGTAGAATGGGCGAGCGCGCCAACAAATTCGCCGGCCATTTATTGCGGGCCGGCCTCGCCTCCTCGGCCGAAGTCGACGAGCGCTATGGGCAAAAGCAGCTGGTCCAAACTTCGGCCGAGCTGACACCCCTCTACCAGCGCCGGCGCGACAGGTTTGGTGTCAATCTCACAAAGGCCGCTAGTCACTAGGGCTTCTTGGGTTCCCGTCCGAACGATGGCCACCTTGAGCCTGGCAGATCCGATATTGATATGGGTCATCGCCCCCTCTCGTCACCGCTTGGCCAACATCGCAGTTAATTCCCGAACGCCGATGACCTCGACCCCCTCCGCGATCGGGTAGCGCTCGCTGCCCGAATAGGCGATGAAGGACCGATGTGGGTTCAGGTCGTGGCGTGCGGCATGAAACCCTTTGCTCAACGTCGGAGCCAGGCCTCGTTTGATCTCGATTGCCCAGAGCTCTTGGTTGCCCGGCAGTTCGAGAATGAGGTCGATTTCGGCACCGGCAGCGGTACGGTAGAAGCAAGGCATCGTGCGCGGAGGTGCGGCACCCAGCAGGTTCTCGATCACCATGCCTTCCCAGCTTGCGCCCACCACAGGATGTCCCGCCAGTCCGTTGTGATCCTCGATGCCCAGCAGGGCATGAACCAGGCCGCTGTCACGCACGTAGATCTTGGGCGATTTGACCAGCCGCTTGCCGATATTGGCGTGATAAGGGCGCAAACGGCGTACCAGAAGCAGGTCCACCAGAAGATCAATATAGTCCGTAACCGTCGGCGCGCTGACCGACAGGCTGGCTGCCAGCTTCGAGGTATTGAGCAGGCTGGCCTGCTCATGCGCCAGCATGGTCCACATACGTCCCAAAGTGTCGGCGGGAATCCTGCGGCCGAATTGGGGCACATCCCGCTCCAGATAGGTGCGAATGAAATTCCGGCGATAGGCTGCACTCTCAGTGTCGGACGCCGCAAGGAAACTGTCAGGCTAGCCGCCGCGCAGCCAGAGATGGTTGACGTTCTCGATGTCTTGCCCGACTTCGAGGACGTCGAACGGTTCCATCTCGACATATTCGATCGTCCAGCGAGGCTCTCGCCCGATTGTCGCAGCAGATCGATCGAGGCGGAGCCAAGCAGCAGGAAGCGACCTGTGCGGTGGCCGCGCCGCCGCCCCTGATCGATGAGACCTCTCAACTCCTGAAATAACTCAGGCAGACGATGGATTTCGTCGAGGATAACGAGTCGATCCTCATAAGCCTGTAGGAAAAGTGCTGGCTCGCTCAGCTTGTTGCGATCGGCCTGCGATTCAAGGTCGAGATAAAGAGCATTGTCCCTGGCGCCGATTTCCAGGGCGAATGTTGTCTTTCCGACCTGACGCGGTCCGATCAAGGCGACCGCGGCCTGGCGGGATAGTGCTTCGTCGACTTTCTTGCGGACGCGCCTCGTTATCATCCTTGCAAAACAAAGGCCAGACTTTCGATTTGCAAGGTAGGGCTCAGGAGGGCCAGCTGCTGGCGGTGTCACTGTGGGAAGAGTGGAAGGCGGCAGCGCTCAGAACGGAAACGCATTGCCGCAAGCAGCAGCGGCTCGAGACGGAGCTTGTCCGAAACGTCGGTTTTCCAAAGGTCACAACTCGCCTGCCGGACAATGGCGAGAAGGTGACCGTCTTCTCGCTGGATGCGATCGAGGACATTTACGGTTCGGATCCGAAGAGGGCCAACCTGCGTGCCGAAGCCGAGGCGGAACTTGCCGCACATCAGGTTCTGTGGAATGCCGCCGATGAAAAGCTAGGCTATGCCGCCGCCAAGCAGGAAGAGGAGGAAGCGGGCAACAGGGAACAGGATCTCGTCGATGCCTTGACCGACACCCGGGCCACCTCGCTTGCCGGCCTTGCGGGCAAGCTCGATGTGATCCTCCATGAGGGCGAGAGTTGGGAGGAGTGCACCGAGTTTCCCTGGCCGCACATCCGGTCAGCGCTCTGCGATCTGGTGCGCATCGGTCAGGCCGTGGAGCCGGATGTCTTTCTGCCCGGCAGCGACCGCCAAGCCTCTTTCCCCCGCGAGCATCAGGAGGACCGCTGAGTGCGGGTGTCGAAAGGTCCGGCGGCGAGCCTGGGCTGCCCCCATATCCAGTGACAAGCCGATGACCGCGAAGGTGGTGTACGGAATGGCCTTTTAGCCGCACGAAAGCGACCTCAGGCTCTGCCATATAGGCGAGCCGCTACCGCCGAAACCTGACCTAGCGACCCTCTGACGATGCCAGACGCTCTGCAGTCGGTGACGGTCCCGGAGGCGCTTGGGGCGCTGCTTGCATCGCTAATGTGCAAAGTCGGGCTGCCCCCTCAGCAGGATACGCTTGATGCTTTCAAGATGCATACTCGCACTTTCAGGGTCGCCAAGTCGCATTTGCTCGGCTGCGGCCTGCGCGACCTCGGGCGAGACGGGACATAGTTTCCGGCCTGTGCTCATGGCAAGAACCTGCACCGCGGCGGCCCGCTCGAGATAATAAAGATTGTCCCAGGCCTCTGCGATGTTGGGAGCAGTCACCATCACACCGTGGTTCCGCATGAATACGACGTCGGCCTCGCCAATGGCGGCGACGATACGATCGCCCTCGGTTTCATCAAGAGCGAGGCCGTTATAGTCGCGGTCCAACGCGACGCGTCCGTAGAACTTCAGGGCGGTCTGGCCGGCGAAGACCAGCGGCTCGCCTTCGGTCATGGTGAGGGCTGTCGCGTTCGGCATGTGGGTGTGGAAGGCGGCGCGAGCCCGCGGCTTCTTCATGTGCAACCGCGCGTGAATATAGAACGCGGTCGCCTCCGGTGAACCTTGGCCCGCTACGACATTTCCTGCGAAGTCACAGACGAGAAGGCTGGAAGCGGTGAGTTCCTCAAACGCCCATCCGTAGGGATTGACCAGGAAGATCTCGTTCGAGCCGGGCACCATGGCCGAGAAATGGTTGCAGATGCCTTCCTGCAGACCGAGCTTCGCCGCCATGCGGAAGCAAGCCGCGAGGTCGATGCGCGCCTGCCAGACTGCGTCGTGGTCGAGATGGGAATTGCGAAGGATTGCAGGGGGGGAGGTGTTTCCGAGTTTGTGCGCCACGTGCGATCCTTTCAACGTGCAGAGAGCAATGAATTCATGAGGCATCAGACCGAGAAGAGCGCGGCGGCATTGGGCGAATAACGGGCGATTTTGTCACGGTCGAGAGCAACTCCCAGGCCCGGGCGATCGGGAATGGCAAGATAGCCCTGCGCGTCGATGACGAAAGGCTCGCTCAAGATACCGTCGACATAAGCGCTGCCGCCGATGAACTCTACATAGTCTACATGCGGGAAGGCCGCCGCCATTTGCAGGTCGGCGGCAACGCCGACACCGGTGTTCCAGCCATGCCCGACGTAACGCACGTCGAAATCATCCGCCATCCAGGCGATCCGCCGCTGCTCTGAAAGGCCACCTACCTTGGTGACGTCCGGCTGGACGATGTCAAAGGCGCCGCGCGATAACCACGGCAGGAAAGTCTGCCGGCGCGTTAACACCTCTCCGCCCGCGATTGGCACCCGGCTGACACGGCGCAGATGGCAATAATCGTCGATCGAATCCGGCCGTAGCGGTTCCTCGAACCAGTCTACGCCATAGCCTGCCAGCATATCGGCGGTCCGCATGGCCCATTTCAGGCCGTGAGGCCAGTGAGCGTCGCAGGCGCCGGCATCGACGAAGAGCTTTGAGTCTTCGCCCACTGCATCGCGCGCCGCGCGGATGATTGCTTCGTCAAGGCGTGTATCCAGAGCCCGGCCGAACGGGCCCCAGCCGATCTTGAATGCACGGAACCCGTCCCGTTCACTATAGACCGCGAGCGTATCGCGCATTTTGGCTGGTTCCTCCATCAGGAGCGAGCAATAGGGCTGCACGCGCGATCGATAGGAACCGCCAAGAAGCTGGGATATTGGCAACCCAACGGTCTGACCCAGAATGTCCCAGAGCGCGATGTCGATGCCGCTGATGGCGTGGGTGAGAGATCCGCCCCGACCCATCCAGAACGTGTTCTGGTGGAGCTTCTCGGTGACACGCTCGGGTTGGAGAGCGTCCTCGCCGGCAAAAAGCGGCTCCAGCACATCCACTGCCGCCTGCACGAGGCGCCCATCTGCGAAGACGCTGCCGTAGCCTGTCAGGCCATCCTGCGTATGGACGGCGATCAGCGCGTGAACCGAGTCGGCCGGCTTGATCTCGGCCGACCAACCGCCTTTAGGGCTTTCGCCCGAGAGCGGCGCAACGACAATTGAGTGGATCTTTTGAGGAGCAAGGCGCGCGGGCGTCGTCACCCCTTTCGCCGCATGTATCAGTGAAGCCATCAGTCAATATCCATGCTCGGGGTCGAAGACATTTTGCAACGGTTGGCGGGCGCAGAAGCGTGCCAGATTGTCCGCGAATATTTCCAGGCAGGCCATCGCATAGGTCTCGTGATCGTCGAGGCTGCAATGCGGCGTGAGCAAAATGCGGGGCGATTCCCACAGCGGGTCCCCCGCCGGAATGGGTTCGATGGGAAAGACATCAAGCACGGCGCCATCGAGCGTGCCGTCGGCGAGACGGGCGAGCATGGCGTCGTAGTCCAGCACCTTCGCCCGTCCGACGACGATGATGCCAGCCCCGCGCGGTAGGAGATTTATTCGCCGCCGGTCGATCAGTCCTGAGGTGTCAGGTGTGAGAGGAAGTGTGGAGACGAGGATGTCACTCTCGGCGAGCACGGCGTCGAGGTTGTCCGGGTGGATACAGCGGACGAGCTTGGCGTCGGCATGGCCTGAGCGGGTTACCCCGGTCACATGCACGCCAAAGGGAGTCAGCATATCGGCAGCGGCCGCGCCGATCGCTCCGACCCCGAGCATCGTGACGCGACGGCCGGCAAGGCTTCCGCCGAAGCTGGGATTCCAGAGGCGTCGATCCCGCTCGGTCACGAAGTGCGGAATGCGGAAGGCAAGCATCAGTACGGCGGCGAGGATGAACTCGGCGCCTTTGCGGGCATGGACGCCCGAAGCATTGGTGAGCGTGATTCCGGCGGGCACCGCTCGGAGATAGGATTCTGCGCCGGCCGTCATAATCTGGACCCAGCGAAGGAATGGATTTGCGCGCTGCGCCTCGGCGAGTGCGAGCTTGCGGCCGGTAAAAACGGCTTCGGCATCCTGCATACATTCAGGAAAGCGCGAGGGGTCGTCGTTGAAGGAAATATCAAAACGTTGCGAAAATTCAGGATGCCTACTCAACGCCTCCTCGACCATTGCGGAGGTGACGCGCAGCGCAAGCGGCGCGTCGGGATCGTTCTCGAAATGAATGCGCATCAGCCTTCCGCTTAGCCTCCGCCGCGGCCCCACGACCTCGACTTGCCCATAAATTGGGCGAACGTCGCTCAAAAGCTACCATTGACACTTGTATTAACGTATACATTATAAAACCTCAATATGGCAAAGGGGGCAAGCTAGCGCATGCGCTGCGCCCAACAGTCTCAAGAATGCGTGGCATCACAAACGCGGAGATCCATCCATGTCGACACGTGTCAGGGGAATTGCAGTCGCCGCGGTATTCGCGGCCCTGCTGCTCGGAAATACGGCCACTCCATCTTTGGCGGCCGACACGATCAAGTTCGCGGCGGCCGGCCCCATGACGGGCCCGAGCGGCGAGACCGGTCAGCGCATGCGAGCGGGCATCGAACTGGCCGCAAAGGAAATCAATGAGAGCGGCGGCATCGCCGGCAAGCAGGTTACGATTGACTTCTATGACGACGAAGGCAAGCCGGAAGGGGCAGCGTCGGTCGCACAGAAGATCGCTTCCGATCCGGACGTCTTCGCGGTCATCGGCCACATTAACTCGTCGGCTTCGATGGCGGCGCTGCCGATCTACAAGCGAGCGGGCCTGACCGAGATCTCGGGCAATTCGAGCTCCTGGAAGCTGACCCATCTGGGTTACGCCAACTTCTTCCGCGTCATAATCGATGACTTTGCCCAGGCACCCGTCGTTGTCGACGAGGCTGTGCAGAAGGGAGGCCGCAAGCGCCTCGCCATCATCTACGAGAACAGTGACTATGGAAAAGGCGTGTTCGACGCGGCCTCCAAGGAGGCGAAGAAACTTGGCGTCGAGATCGTTGATGCCGAAACGTATACCGCCGGTGTCGACCGCGATTTTTCGGCCCAGCTTACCAAGATTAAGGCGGCCAATCCCGACGCTTTGATCATCGGCGGACAATATGGCGAAGGCGGCCCGATCCTTAGCCAAGCCTACCGCCTCGGCCTGACCTCAGATGGCAAGGTGCTCAAGCTAGGCTTTGACGGCCTGCGCCAGGATGCGCTGATCGATCTTGCCGGCAAGGAGGCTGCGGAAGGCCTGCTCATCTTCGCCTCCTTCAACTCCCTGTCGGATGCGCCACTGACGACGGCCTTCCGCGAAAAGACAATGAAGCTGTTCGGGCATCCGCCGACGGAGCAGGAAGCGCACAATTATGACGTCGTGCACGTGCTCAAGGCGGCCATCGAGAGTGGAGCGACGAAGGAGACGCTGCCGGATGTGCTCCGGAAGACGTCGATTGAGGGCGTCTCAGGCCATCTCCAGTTCGACGCGAATGGCGACCCCGTGGGCAAGAAGATGTTTATCTTCACTGTCAAGGACGGCAAGTTCGTCGCTTATGACAATTAGATGGGCGCGACACCCCCCGGTGCCCCCAATCCACTCGGCAGCATCCCGGCGGGGTGTCGCCTTCCTTCCACCGACTATGGCTGCGATCCATGACCAAGACTGTTGTCAACTATTCGGGAATTGCCGCTTTGGCTAAGCCCATGGGGCCGGCGCCGCTCTCCGCGGCGCTGAGGGTTGGCCCGTTCGTCTTCATCTCCGGGCAGGTTGGCCTCGACCCTGCCAGCGGCGCACTTGTCGGCACTGACGTGAAGACGCAGACCATCCAGACGCTGCGCAACTTCCAATCTCTGGTCGAGGCCGCCGGGCTGACGATGGCGGATGTGGTGAAGACCAACGTCTTCCTTACCGACACCGCCGATTTCGCTGCCATGAACGAAGTTTATCGCGAATTCTTTCCCCAGCCCTTTCCCGTACGCTCCACCGTTGGCATTAAGCTTGCGAACCCGGATCTACTCGTGGAGATCGAAGGGATGGCGATGCGTGCCGACACGCTAGCATGATCCGGCCTTTAATCGAGCAACCGCCACGATGAGCGCCATGGCAGATTTCCAGACGCAAGCCTCTCAGCAGCCCTTCCTGCTGGAGGCGCGCGGCCTGGTGAAGGCCTTCGGCGGCCTTAAGGCTCTCGACGGCGTCGATCTTGCCATCCGCAAGGGGGAGACGATTTCGATCATCGGGCCTAACGGCTCTGGCAAGTCGACCTTCTTCAACCTGCTGACTGGCATCTACCCGTGCGATGCGGGGCAGATCCTTGTGGAAGGCCGTGACATCACGCGGTTCAAGACGCACCAGATCGCCGCGGCGGGCGTAGCACGGACATTCCAGAACATCCGCCTGTTTAGCAATCTCACCGTACTTGAGAACGTGCTGATCGGCATGCACCAGACTTTGCGCACGCCAGTATGGAAGGCGCTCCTACGCCCGCCCTCGCTCAAGCGACAGGAAGAGGAGGCGCGGGCCCGTGCTCTCGACCTCCTCGCCATCTTTGGCCAGCGGTTGACGCCGCGCATCGACTATCCCGCCTTCGGCTTGTCCTATGCCAATCGGCGGCGGGTGGAGATCGTCCGCGCCATGGCAGCTAAGCCGAAGATCATTCTCCTCGACGAGCCGACGGCCGGCATGAACCCGGCGGAAACGGCGGAACTAGTCACTCATGTGGCCGAGATCAAACGGCGTGGGTTCACAGTGCTCGTCATTGAGCACAAGCTCGACGTCGTGAACCGTATCTCGGACCGCGTCATCGTGCTCGACCACGGCAAGAAAATCGCTGAGGGCGACGCGAGCGAAGTACGCAATAACAAGGATGTCATCGAGGCCTATATTGGACACAAGGCAGCCACTGCTTAAGTTCCGTGCGGTGGATGCCTATTACGGGCCCCACCACGTTTTGAAGAGCGTCGACTACGAAATCTTCGACGGAGAGATCGTGTGCCTGCTCGGCGGCAATGCCAGCGGCAAATCGACGACAATGAAAGCGATCCTAGGCCTCGTACGACCCAGGCGCGGCAGCATCGAGTTCGCGGGCCAGCGCATTGATACCTGGGAGACCGGCGACCGCGTGCGGGCGGGGATCGCTCCGGTTCCGGAAGCCCGTCGCGTCTTTCCCGACATGACCGTGATGGACAATCTGGAACTCGGTGCCTTCGCGCGCCGGGACAAAAGCGATATCCGCAGCGACTATGAGCGGGTGTTCGGGCTTTTTCCGCGCTTGGCAGAGCGTCGCAGCCAGCTCGCGGGAACCATGTCCGGCGGCGAGCAGCAGATGCTGGCCATTGGGCGGGCAATGATGGCGCGCCCGCGCCTGATCTGCATGGACGAACCGAGCATGGGCCTGTCGCCGCTCCTCGTTGAACGGGTGTTCGAGATTATCCAGACACTGAACAAGCAGGGCGTGACGATCTTCGTCGTGGAGCAGAACGCCGCCATGGCGCTCAGCATCGCGCATCGCGGTTATGTCATCCAGACCGGGCGAATCGTAATGGCTGGCGCCGCCCGCACGCTCTTGAACGATCCGCAGATCAAGGACGCCTATCTGGGACAGGCCTGAGCGTGGAGAATGGAGAACAGGGATGCGGCCTGACCAGGAGATTGTGCGGCGCGAACTCGGCGAGCGGCTGTTCGCCTATCTCATGGGCAGGCCAGCCGATATGCGCCCCGATGAGGCTGATCCGAACGAAGCGGCGCTAGCCCGTTACAAACTGGTGCCGCGGGTGATGGCGGCCCGGCAAGGTATCGACATCACGCTGGACTTTTGCGGCCGGCGCATCGCCGCCCCACTTGGCGTGGGAGCCTACGCCGCCGACCGCCTTTTTCACCCCGACGGCGTGCTTCCGGTTGCGGAAGTCTGTGCAGAACTCGGCCTCCCGCTGATGATCTCGGAAGAGTGCCTGACGCCAATACAGACCATTACGGCCCTGCATAGCGACTGCTGGCTGCAGATCCGTGGCGCAGGACCGCTGCAGCGTGCGCAGACCCTCATCGAAGCCGCATTTGAGGCCGGCGTCCGCGGCATTCTTGTCTCGCTGCTGGCGCCGACCCATTTGCGTCCGGGGCTTTACCCCGGTGGTGTCGATATTGGGCAGGAGATCATGGATCGCGGTTTCAGGACGATCGCGGAGCGGGCAGGCAGCCACCCGGTTGAACCGTTCCCAACCTGGGGCTGGACAGATCTCAAAGCGCTTGCGGCCCATGCGGCAAGCATGGGCTTGCCGGTCATCGCAAAGGGTGTCCTCGATCCGGACGACGCCGTACGTGCCTTTGCGGTCGGCTGCGACGGCGTCATGGTGTCCAATATGGGCGTGCGCAATGTGGGACGCTGGGTGCCAGCGGTCTCGCAACTGCCGGCGATCCGAGCGGCCTGTTCGAAGCCAAGCCAGATCCTGCTCCTCGACGGCGGCATCCGCGTGCCGCCCGACGTGGTGGTCGCCCGCGTACTGGGAGCAGGGCTTACCACCATCGTGCGGCCAGTGGTTCTAGCCCTGGTCGAGGGCGGCATTACTGCGGTGCGGGTGCTTCTCACCGGCTTCATCAATGCCATCACGTCCATCGTGAGCTGGATGGGTGCGGATAAGTTGGAAGATCTTAAGCCAGGACAAGCCGTCATTGTCGGGTGACGCCCATACCTCACGTCGTATACAAGCGGCACCAAAGCGGGAAGGAAGCGCGAGTGGCGGACACAACAAAGGACGTGCCAGCGCGGCTGTCGTCGGACACGCTTTTCAAACATAGGAACCTTCCCGAGCAAGTGGCAGACCATATCGTGCTTCTGCTCGCGACAGGGGAACTGCAGCCCGGGCAGCGCCTTTTCGAGAACGATCTGTGCAAGCAACTTGGTGTGAGCCGCGTTCCTGTCCGGGAAGCGCTGCGCCTTCTGCAGGCCCAGGGCGTGGTAAAAGCTGAGCCCAACCGGGGCAGCTTCATGAACCGGTTCGGTTCAGAAGAAGCGAAAGAATTCCTCACAATCAGACTATCGGTGGAGCAGATCGCGCTGAAGCGGCTCGCTCGTGTCGTCAAGCAGGACCCGACCGTACTAGCGCCCCTCGACGACATCATCCAGAAGATGCGCCAGGCCCATACTATCAAAGACAAGCTCGCTTCCTGCCAGGCTGACCTTGCATTCCACCGCACGCTCATCGAGCTCTCGGGCAGTCCCGTTCTCCTGCCGATTTGGAATTCGATCTCGCGTGGCATCCTCGTCTATTTCATGCAGGAGCGGCAGGCATACTACGACTACAATCGTTCGATCGCGGACCACGCAGTGCTGTTGGATGCCATCCGCAAGAGCGATGCCTCGGAACTGAATGCGATGATTGAAAAGCACATCATGGCGACACCGGTTCCCCACGCCGAATGACCCCTCTCACAGCGCCGGAAGGAGCATGTGTCGCCGGTGCAAGAAGGCCGCGACGGACGCCTCAATCTGTCTGATATCGGCCGCCTCCATCGGCAGGCTAAGGTTGATTTGGCCGCGCCTGGCGCAATAGACGCCGTCGGCCAGAAGATCTAAATGGAAAAGGCGCTTCATATGTTTCGGTTCCACCTCAAGGTCCTCGGGGGCAGCGAGGGGGCCCGCTACAAAGTGGATGTTCATCACCGACCCGCAACCGGTGAACTGGACGGCGCGTCCTGTTGCTAGGGTCAGTGCGTTCAATCGCGCGCGGAGCGCCTCGCCGATGTCATAGAAGGCGTCAGCGCGCTCGGGCGGGAACAGAGTGCGCAGGGCTGCGGCCCCAGCCTGCGTCGATACGACGTGGTTGTTGAAGGTACCCGAGTGGGCGAAGTGGCCGGCGCCGGTGGGATCGAGCAAGTCAATGAGACCCGAGCGTCCGCCGAAAGCCGCAAGCGGATAGCCACCGCCAATATATTTGCCCAATGTGGTCAGGTCGGGAATGACTCCAAGACGCTGCTGCATGCCGCCGCGGCCCATGCGCGAAGTCACGACCTCGTCAAAGATGAGAATCGCGCCGTATTGATCGCAAAACGAACGTAGGGTCGACAGGAACTGCGCCGTTGCCGGTAGGCAGCCGCCATTGCTCATCATCGGCTCGACGATAACGGCCGCGACCTCCGACCCTGCGGCCGCCAGCGCCTCTTCACACCCGGCACTGTCATTGTAGCGCAGCACCGTCCATTCGAACGGCACGTTCATCGCAACGTTTCCACGGCCGAGGGAAAGGACGGCGCCGTGATAGGCGCCGGAGAAACCGACAAGTCTCGTCCGTCCCGTCGCCGCACGCGCCAGCATAAGCGAGTAGAGATTGGCCTCGGTGCCTGAATTGCAGAAACGCAGTCGCTCGATGCCGGGGAAACGGGCGCAGAGCTGCTCGGCCAGATCGATCTCACCGAAGCCGGGCGCACCATTGGCGATACCCGACGCGGCAGCCAGTCGCGCCGCTTCGATCACCACCGCAGGACTGTGGCCATACAGACCGGCAGAATATTCGCCCAGTACGTCGAGATAGGAGTGCCCGTCCAGATCAGTGATGAAGGCGCCCTCACTTCGAGCGACAGCAAGAGGAAATGGGTCGAAATGCAGCGCCGTCCGCGTATTGCCGCCCGGAAGCGACGCTCTGGCGCGGCGAAAGTGCAAGGAACTGCGAGGATTGGCAGCTGCGTATCGCTCTTGTGCTTCATCGACGGCGATCTCAACCGGTGATGCGTTGGCGGAAGCCGGAGAGGATGAATCCAAGGCGATGTTTTCCCTGTTCGGCGCTGGCGTCGATCGAGCCGGGCGGGCAATTCGTCGCAGCGGAGATGGCGCGGGTTGTGCATCGGGAACGCCAGGTTGCGACCGAACCCGGATTGACTTGTATGAAAGTATACATTATCAAACTCCTTTCGCCAACCCATTCTTAATCCTGAGGACTGTCCATCAATGCCGCCGTTGCCCAGACTTCGGATGAACCAGGGCGACAGATCCGAGGGGCGCATTTATTTCGCGCCACATTTCGTGGCGCAGCGCCTCGGCTTCTTCGAACAAGCCGGCGTCTCGGTCGACTTCGTCTGGGCTGAGTCTGGTGATCACTTGGCCAAAAGCGGGCAAATTCCCGCAGTTCTAAATCGCGAGGCCGACCTGACAATCGGTGGACCGATGGTGACGATGCGGATGCGCTCGGAAGGCACTGCCGACCTCGTTTGCTTCTCGGCCGCCGTCCAGGCGAACCCCTGGTATCTTGCGACTAGGCCGGGCCGCGCCCCATTCAACTGGGCAGCGCTTGCCGGGTGCAGTGTACTCGATGTGAGTCGGATCACGACGGCGACGATCTCCATCGGCTGGATCTTGTGCAAGAAAGGGCTGGCAGATCGCGTTCGGCTGATCGACGGCTCGGGCGACGAAAGCGCCGACTTCGCGCGGGTCGCGGCAGGCGAGGTCGACTATGGCCTTCATTCTCTGCACGGCCTCGCGCCTCGCATCTGCGACGGTAGTCTCGCCCTTGCCAGCAGCCTTGCCCCGGAGACCGGCGGCGTGCCGTGGAGCGCGTACATCGCGCGGCGCGACGCCTTTCTGGCTGAAAAGAGCACCTACGCCGCCTTCGCGCGGGGCATCCGTTCGTCACTTTCCTGGATCGCGAGCGCGACGCCGGCCTCGATCGCGACGCTCGTGGCGGACGACTACCCCGACTATCCGCTCGACGCACTGAATTTTGGGATCGAACGCTACAAGAGCGAGCACATCTGGCCGGCGGACACGACGATACCGCGGGACGATTTCATGCGCTTCCAGACCATGCTGCGCGACAGCGGCTGGTTTTCGACGGCTGTCGCCTACGAGGACCAGGTCATCGCTGATCTCGCTGATTGGAGCAGCGATCAGCAAGCCTTATGATTTAAAGTCTTTGACTGAGGAGACGACGGTGGAGCATTCCCTCAAGAACACCGAATTGCTGGACTACTACAAGGCCCGCGGGTGGTGTGGTACCGTCGGCTTCGGTGATCGCCCCGCCTTGCTCGTGGTCGATCTTGCTGTCGCCTGGCTCAAGGGCGAGAAGGTCGGCAGCGACCTCACCGCGGTCGTGGCTCAGGTCCGTCGCCTCCTTGCAGCCGCACGTCAGGCATCGATCCCCATCTTCTTCTCCACAATGGCTTACGAGCCGGACCTGTCGGACGCCGGTGGCGTCATCGACAAGAAGCTGCGCCATCTGGACGTGTTTATAAAGGACACCCCCGTTGTCGAACTGCTGCCAGAACTGGAACGACGCCCTGGGGAGATCTTCTTCATCAAGCAGCGCCCGTCCTGCTTCTTCGGCACTAACCTCCTGAGCCAACTCATCGGGAAGAAGGTGGATACGCTCATCGTGACCGGGTGTAGCACCAGCGGGTGCATCCGGGCGACGTGCGAATCCTCCATCGATAACAACTTCCACACCATCGTGCCTATGGAGGCCGTGGGCGATCGCTGCCCGTCCGCCCATGAGGCAAACCTATTCGACATCAACGCACGCTACGCGGATGTACTTCCGACGGATGACGTGATCAGCTACCTCAATGGCATCGCCAGCGCCAAAGCAGCGACAGCTTAAGTCACGCAAGACCGGGGCGCCGCCGCCGTTGCTCCTTTCCACGGTCTACCCCTTAAGCGAGAGACGTCTTGGTCCACACCGTTACCTATCTCGGTCGCACCGACCTCGTCCGCCTGGGCCTCGACATGCCGCAGGTGATCGAAACCGTGCGAAAGGCCATCCTACAGCAGGGCGCCGGCGCCACGGTCATGCCCTCCAAAACGACACTTGCGTGGAAAGAGAGCAGCCGCCTCAACGGCAACGCCGCCTTCGTCGCCGATCCGCCGTCACTTGGCATCAAGTGGAATGCCGAGGTTCCTGCGAATGTCGCCGAGGGATTACCGAACCTGACGGCGCTCGTGCTGCTCAACGACCCGAAGACGGGCTTTCCAACCGCCATTCTTGATGGAACCTGGATTACGGCTATGCGCACTGGGGCGGTGTCGGCGCTCTCGGCCGAACATTTCGCGCCCAGCAAAGTGTCCGACTTAGCCCTGATCGGCTGCGGCGTGCAGATGCGCACCCAGCTGCTTGGTCTCCTGTCAGTGCTGGAGCCGTCCCGCATTCGTGTCTTCGATATCCGCCCGGAGGCGGCCCGGTCCTTCGTCGCTCAGATGGAGGCGCGCACTGGACGGACCATTGTTGTCGCCGAGAATGCTGAAAACGCGGTGCGGAGCGCCGATGTCGTCGTCTCGGCGACCAAATTCGTCATCAAACCAGAGCCGACTCTGCGAGGCGCCTGGGTGAAGCAGGGGACGCTGCTGATGCCCATCGATGTAGGATCGGTGTGGGATCCGTCTGCCTATCTTGCCACGGACAAGTTCATCACCGATCGCTGGGACGTCCTCATGTCGGTCGCTGCGGCGGGGCATTTCCCTTCGGGAATGCCGCGTTGCTATGCCGAGCTCCACGAGGTGGTGTCGGGCGCCAAGGCGGGGCGGGAAAATGACGAAGAGTCCATTGTGGTTATGAATGAGGGCATGCCGATCGAAGACACATCGGTGGCGCAGCTCGCTCACGACCGCGCCCGTGAGATGGGAATCGGTCAGCTGCTGCCATTCATCGATTCTGTCGATGACCTTTATGAATTTTGAACCCGCGCTAGACGATGCGAAGGAGACAGATGTGATCGACACTCGGATAGTCGGCGCAACCGTCGTCACCAAGGCCGCTGTAAGCCTCTTCGATATCGGCATCGACAACGGCCGCATCGTCGACCTCTCCGTACACGGATCGCCCGGCCTGCCGTCGCGGGAAACGCTCGATGCGACTGGGCTTGTAGTGGTGCCGGGCGCCATCGATGCTCATACACATTTTACCGGCGCTCATGACGACGTCATAGAGGAAGTAAGGGCCGGTACCGTTGGTGCCGCCGCGGGCGGCGTGACCACTGTCATCGAGATGCCGCACTCCGACCCGCCTGCCACAACGTCGGCGGCATTTGAGTGGAAGAAGGATCTCTTCTCAGCACAGTCGAGCGTCGACTTCGCTTTGTGGGGAGGCATGAACGGGCGTAATCTCGACGAACTCGCGCGGCTGGGTGAGGCAGGTTCCGTGGCCATGAAGGGCTTCCTGTGCAGCGGCAGGCCAGATGGCGAGGCGGGCGACAAGCGCGGACTGCCGATGATCGACGACGATGCCCTCCTCGAGGCAATGCGTGTCGCCGCCGATCTCGACGTCGTTGTTGGCCTACACGCGGAAAACCACGCCATCCTTCGCGGTCGGTCGGCGGCGCTCAGGGCTGTCGGGCGCGATGGCGGCCGCGCCCATGCCGCGGCGCAGCCCGAAATTGCCGAAATCGAAGCCGTTGCCCGCTCCCTACTCCTTGCCAGGGAGACGGGTTCCCGGCTTCACATCGTGCACATGAGTTCGTCTCGGACGGCCGCGCTGATCGACGGCGCGCGCGGGGGCGCCCGCGTGTCTGTCGAAACCTGCCCGCAATATCTCCTCCTCGACGAGGATGATCTGGAGCGCATCGGCCCCTTCGCTAGGTGCGGCCCGCCCATTCGACCCCGCACCACGGTGGAAGCGCTATGGGGTGACGTGCTCGCGGGACGGGTTGATTCGATCGCGTCCGACCACTGCCCCTACCTGCCGGAGCAGAAAAACGGCGGCGCGGGTTCCATCTGGGCGGCCGCCATGGGGTTGACCGGGATCGAGACCGCTGTGCCCCTGTTTTTCGCCAGCGCGGCGCAGCGCGGCCTGCCCCTGCAATGCTTCGCAGCGATGACAGCGACGAACCCAGCGCGTATTTTCGGGCTCGACGACCGCAAGGGCGCGATCGCGCTTGGTCTTGATGCGGATCTCGCCTTTTATGCTCCCGACCGGCCATGGACGGTCCGCGGAGCCCGGTTCAGGGGGCGTGGCACCTGGAGCGCATTCGAGGGCATGATTTGCGAGGCCACCGTCGTTCGGACTATGGTGCGCGGCGCTACCGTGTTTGTCGATGGAGAGGCACACGTCCAGCCGGGCCATGGCCGCTACCAACCGCGTAGAGTGATGCCATGACCCCCGTAGACTATCTCCTGGCGCAGATCGTCAACGGTCTCTCCGCCGGCTGCATCTATGCCGTGGCGGCCATCGGCTACAGCATGGTCTTCGGCGTGCTGCAGATGCATAACTTTGCCCATGGCGACACACTGATGTTTGGGACCTTCGTGGCGCTGAGCTTGATGCTGGCCGGCGTACCCGTGGTGCTTGCTCTGCCACTTGCCATCTTCCTCGGCGCCGCGATCGGCTATGCTGTCGAGCGCATCGCATTCCGGCCGACGCGCGGAGCGCACCGCATGGTGCCAACCGTCAGTGCCATTGGCGTGGCGCTCATTATCCGAAACGCGGCGCAATCGCTTTGGGGAACCACGACCCAGGCCTTTCCGATAGCCATACCAGCATCGACCTTTAAGCTTTTCGGCATCGGCATATCGACCACGCAGGTCGCCGTGTTCGTGACGGCGTGCGTCCTGATGATGGCGACACAGTTCTTCGTCAATCGCACCCTCATCGGCAAAGCCATGCGCGCCGTCCAGCAGGACGCGGACGCAGCCGGATATATGGGTATTCCGGTTAATCGCGTGGTGAGCTTGGTCTACATGATCGGAGGCGCGCTTGGGGTCGCGGCGGGAATCCTCTTTTCGATCAACTACAACACCGTGTTCTTGATGATGGGCTTCTCGGTGATGATCAAAGCCTTCGTCTCGGCGGTCATCGGCGGAATCGGTAATATCCGGGGCGCCTTCATCGGCGGCCTGTTGCTTGGCGTCATCGAGGCCCTGACGGCCGGTTACCTGTCCTCCGGTTATCGCGACGCCATCACGTTTGTGGTTCTCATTCTCGTGCTGCTGGTGCGCCCGCAGGGGCTCCTGGGCCGACCGATGGTGGTAAAGGTATGATCCTGCAGCGCTTCAACCTCCGGCACCGGCGCCTCGGTTTCACAGTGCCGTGGGCAGGATGGAAGTGGCCACTCTGGCCGCTCGCCTTCCTGCTCCTCATCGCCATGATCGGCCTGCCTGCCATCCGGCACGACGCTTATCTTTTCCGTATTCTTACGACGATATTGATCTGGTCGATCCTTGCACTCGGGCAGAACGTCATTACCGGCTTCTGCGGGCAGCTCTCCTTCGGGCAGGCGGCATTCTACGGCATCGGTGCCTACACTTCGGCGCTGCTCTCCATACATTTCGACCTGCCCTATCCGCTCATTCTGGTTGTGGCGGCGGGACTGGCCGGGATTGCGGGGGTTATCGTCGGGTATCCTGCGATCCGCATCGGCGGCGACTATCTCTTCCTCGTGACGATCGGGTTTGCCGAGATCATCCGCGAGGTCTTCCTCAATTGGGACGACCTGACCGGCGGCGCGATCGGCCTGCCTGGCGTGCCGCCGGTGACCCTGTTCGGCATGACGCTGGAGACGAACGTTCACTACTACTACTTGTCGCTCGCGTGCCTGACGCTCTCGGTGATCGCGCTCATGCGCATCCTCGATTCGGATGTGGGGCGTTGTTTCAAGGCGGTGCGCGAGGACGAATTGGCGGCGCGCGCCGCCGGCATCAACGTCACGTTTTACAAGCTGCTTGCCTTCGGGATCGGCGCTGCGCTGGGGGGCGTGGCCGGCTCGCTCATCGCGCATTTCCTCGCTTATGTCGGCCCGGACATGTTCACGAACTGGGAGTCGACTATCGTTTTCGCGATCGTTCTCGTCGGCGGCCTCGGTTCGGTGCCTGGAACGATCCTGGGCGCAGTACTCATCATCGGCACCTTCGAATCGATCCGCCAGTTGATTGACTATCGGCTCTACATCGCCGGCTTGCTGCTTGTCGGCACCGTGCTGATCAAGCCGAGCGGCCTTCTAGGCGCGGTTAAGCTAACCATGCCGATCATCCCCCCGGGTGCGGAAGAGCCGCCGGCTGACGAGGAGCCCCGCAATATTCTATAGGTGCGCCTAGGACAGGCTTTGGGTCGCCTGCGAGGCGCAGCTCTTGGTCCTTCCTTTGATCTGACGTGTGCGGTGTCAGCGCAGGAGCCTAGTGACAGTGTCGGGAGCCATCTTGGTATGAGAATCTCGAAATCTGTTCTAATTTGGCTGTCGATTGTGAGAATTTCGTCGAAGGAAATCCTCACAATTGATGGCTTTTCCCAATGTGTCGGGTTGCAATCCTCGACTCAGTGCAGAACCGATCGAAGTTCTCGCCTCCTGTGAACATTGTCCCGCTTCTCAGCTCTTCAAAAGTGACGAAATTGCACTTTGCCCGACCGACACCTGCCATTGGCACCGATCGAAAGAGGGGCAACGACAAGAACTGCTCCCCTTGACATGCTTAGTGAGAACGAATGCAGACCAAGCTTTCAGGTCGCCCTAACAATCGCTGCAACAAGGCGAAAATTCCCCAATTTCGGGTGCAAAACCACTTAATGGCCCGCATATGCTGGTCCATTAGTATTGATACGAAGATGGATCAACCATTTGAAATAACTAAGATATTAGTTTAGCGTGTGACGGGGAGAAGTTCTTGTCGTCGCCCCAACATGACGATGGGGCGAT
>Ga0206877_10087_pt2 | contig 27337 bp, 22 predicted proteins | sample Alteio_BWOrgCont_7_FD_152623 | JGI IMG/M metagenome (GOLD analysis project Ga0206877, IMG submission 152623) | Enriched cells from forest soil in Barre Woods Harvard Forest LTER site, Petersham, Massachusetts, United States -... | ecosystem: Environmental > Terrestrial > Soil > Temperate forest >...
GAATTGCGAATGGTGGCAAAGGTGCTGACCGGGATCAGCTGGCCGCCGGGCCCGCTCACATAGATATTCCTGAGCTGGCCGGGATTGAGCCGGTCGATCCGCTTCACCTGCGGGATGACCTTGTAGCTGCGGCCGTCGATGTCGAAAAAGTTGACGTAATTGCCCCCCACCGCCGACGCTAGGTCGGTCCCGATCTGCTGGAGGTTGAGGCCCAGCGCCGCCACCTTGTTTCGATCGATGATCACCTCGGCCTGGGGCTGGTCGATCTTGACGTCGATCTGCGGCGGGTAGAAGAACATTCCCGTCTTGCCCGCGTCATCGGCGATCTTCTGCGCCAGGGGCAGGAGCTGGTCGAAATCAGCCGTCGATGAGATGACGAATTCCATCGGAAAATTGTCGCCGGCGGGCAGCGGCGGCGGGAGCCCGACAAACATCTGGATGCCGGGAATCGCATTTAGCTTCGCCTGAACCTCCTGCACCAGCGGAAAGATGCTGCGCTTGCGCTCGTTCCAGGGCTTGACGACCAGGCCGCCGATGCCGCTGCCCGGGGTCGTGAGCTGGAAGGTGAAATCGGACTCCGGTTCGCTGCGGAATGCCCGGCCGGCGGCCGCCGCGAACATACTCGTCTGGTCCAGCGTCGCGTTGGCCGACGCCGTCATGAACCCGAAAATCGCGCCCTGATCCTCGGCGGGAGCCAGTTCCGTGGGCGTGGCGGGGCCCGCCAGCATGGCGAGCCCGAGCACGCCGAGCGTGATCCAAACCGCGTAAATGGCTCCGCGGTTGCGCAAAGTCATCGCCAGGGCCCGACCGTAGGCGGCCCTCAGCCGGTTAAAGGCGTGGGTCACCACGCCGGCAAATCCCTTCTCGTCATCGCCCGACCTCAGCAGCGTCGCCGACATCATGGGCGAAAGGGTCAGCGCGACGACGCCCGAGATCACGACCGTGCCCGCCAACGTGAAAGCGAATTCACGGAACAGGGAGCCCGTCACGCCGCCCTGCAGGCCGATCGGGGCGTAAACCGCGGCCAGCGTAATCGTCATGGCGATGATCGGGCCAATCAGTTCGCGCGCGGCCACCAGCGACGCCTCCAAGGGCGTCCGCCCCTCGCTCAGGTGGCGTTCCACGTTTTCGACGATGACGATCGCGTCGTCGACCACCAGGCCGACCGAGAGCACGATCGCGAGCAGGGTTAGCAGGTTGACGGTGAAGCCGAAGGCCTGCATCAGGAACACGCCGCCGATGAGCGAAATTGGGATCGCCACCACCGGGATCAGCACAGAACGGAAGGACCCGAGGAAAAGAAAGATGACCACGACAACGATGATCAGCGTGACCACCAGCGTCTTGAACACGTCGTGGATGGCGGCGGCGATGTACTTGGTGCCGTCGTAGGCCACCCGCGCCTGGAGGCCGGTCGGCAGATCGTGCTTGATCGAGTCCATCTCGGCCGTCACCCGCCGGATAACGTCGAGCGAATTGGCGCTGGGCAGAACAAAGACGCCGATGAATACCGCCGTCTCGCCCGAGAAATGGACCTCCGTGTTGTAATCCTCCGCGCCCAGCTCGACGTCGGCCACGTCCTGCAGCCGAACGATCGCCCCGTTTTGCTGCCGGATGACGAGCTGCTTGAATTCCTCGACCGACCGCAGGTCGGTATCGGCCGTGAGATTGACCTGGATGAGCGAGCCCTTGGTTGTCCCCAGGGCCGAGAGATGGTTGTTGCCCGACAGGGCGGTGCTGACCTGCGACGGCGTCACATTCAGCGCCGCCATCCGGTCGGCCTTCAGCCAGACGCGCATGGCAAAGGTGCGCCCGCCGAGGATCTGCGCGCTCTGCACCCCCGCGATGGCCGAGAGGCGGGGCTGCACGGCGCGCACGAGGTAATCGGTGATCTCATTCGGATGCAGGACGTTGGAACTGAAGCTGAGATAGCAGGGGGCGATCTGGCTGTCGGCCGGCACGATGGTGATGGCCGGGATCTGCGCTTCGGGCGGCAGATTATTGCGCACCTGGTCGACCCGGGCGCTGATGTCCGCCAGCGCCTTGGTCGGATCGTAGTTGATCTTCAATCGCGCGGTGATGAGGGAAACGCCCTGCGAACTCTGGGACTGGAGATAGTCGATGCCGTCGGCAGCCGCGATGGCCTGCTCCAGGGGGGTCGTGACGAAACCGCGCACGAGATCCGGGCTCGCCCCGACGTAAACGGTCGTGACCGTGATCGAGGCATTTTCGCTCAGCGGATACTGGCGGACGTTGAGGGTATGGATCGCCTGCAGCCCTGCGATGAGGATGACGAGGCTGACGACCAGCGCCAGGACGGGGCGCCGGATAAAGAGGTCGGTGAATTTCATCAGGAATCGTCCGGTTCGGGCGCGAGCTGGGCATCGGGCGCGAGGCTGTTGTCGATCGTCACGGGGATGCCGTTGTGCAGCTTGAAGGCGCCTGTCGTGACCACCACGTCGCCGGCTTTCAAACCGGAGGTGACGGCCACGAAATCACCGCGCTTCTCGCCCAGGCGCACGAACTGCTGGCGCAGGACCTGGCTGGTCTTGCCGGCCGCATCCGTCTTGCTCTCGACCACAAATACGGAGTCGCCGAAGGGCGCGTAGAGGATGGAGGTGGCGGGGATGACCAGCACCTTTTGCTTCGCCGGCAGGACCACCTCGACATCGACGAACATACCCGGGCGCAAATTCCCGTCCGCGTTGGCAAAGGTGGCCTCGGCGCGCACGTTGCGCGTGGCGCTGTCCACGTCGGGATTGATCGCCGTGATCTTCCCGTGGGCCGTCTTGCCGGCGATCGCGTCGCTCGTGATCCGCACATCCGTCCCCTGAGAGATCTGCGGGAGATCCTGCTGCGGCAGGGAAAAATCGGCATAGATGGGATCGAGGGCCTGGAGCGAGACGATGGGATCGCCCGCCTTCAACGTCTGACCCAGGTTGACGAGGCGGATGCCGAGCCTTCCGGAAAACGGAGCGCGGATCGTCTTCTTGTCGATCGTGGCCTGGATGTTCTGCGCCTGGGCCGTGGCCTGTTTATATGCGGCGTCGTCCGAATCGAATTGCTGCTGGGAGATCGTCGTCTTCTCAAGCAGCTCGCGCGAGCGCGCCAGGTTGAGCTTCCCCAGCTCGGCCGCGGCCTGGGCCGCCTCCAATTGGGCCGTTTCCGATGTCACATCCTGCTGCAGCAGCAGGTCGCCGGCCCGGACCGTGCTCCCCGGTTCAAATGCGATCTTCGCCACATTGCCGTCAAGCTGGGCGGCCACGGTCACACCCTGCACGGCCGACAGCGATCCCACGGCGGGCAGAATCCGGTCCCAGGTTTCCGCACTGGCCGCCGCAGTCGTGACCGGTGTCGGCGGCATCGACCATTTCGACGCGCCCATCGCCTTGAACTCGGATATCTTGATGGCGAGGATCCCGCCCACGATAGCGACCAGAACCGCCAGGGCGAAGCAGGCCACCCCGGTAATGACGCGAAAGACCCGGAGCAGCACGAGCAGCACTACCAGGCCGCCGGCAATAAGGAGGATGAGGAGAGGATGCATAAAAAAATTTCGTTACGATGAAGCGAGGGCCGCCTCGGGCTGCGGCGCGGGCGCTTGGGGTGTGATCTTGAGCAGGAGGCGCACGAGCGTCTTGCGCTCGGGCTCGGAGAGGGGGGCCATCAGCGCGGCCATCCGGCGGAAATATCCCGGGAGCACGCGGTGGAGCAGGATCTGTCCCTTGCCGGTCAGTTTCACCGCCATCATGCGCCGATCCACCGGATCGGGCTCGCGGGTCACCAGGCCGTCGCGCTCGAGCGTGTCGATGAGCCCGGTCATCGTCGCGCGGGCGACATTGGCGAGATCGGCCAGCTCAGCCGGGGTACGCGCCGAGAGGGGCTCGTTCTTGTTCTTGTCCAGCAGGAGCATCAGCACCGTAAACCGGCCATGGGAAATACCGTGCCCGGTGAAATATGACTCGCAGTCGTGCACGGCATCGTTGCCCACGCGCAGCATATATAAAAACGCCTCGCATGCCGAGGGATCGAGATCGGGAAACGTCTGCGCCGCCTCGATCAGGCACTCATAACGGGGTAGATTCTTGGGCAGGACGAGGCGCATGAAGAAGGGAAAGGGGTTTATGGTTAGCATCCTAATCATATTGGCAACCTGAAAGCTGAGAATTACTTCAAATTTAATGGCGGACCAAAAGTAGCGCAGGCGTCCCGCCTGCCATCGCTGAGTTTGCAGGCGGGGGACGCCTGCGCTACTTGGAAAATTCCAGCGTGACGATCGATTTGGCCGGCAGCGCGACCGTGAGATTATTTTCTCTTCTTGAGAAAGCGGTGAAGTCGGCGGCGGTCACGGCGTCCGGATGCTCGAAGGTGTTGTGCGCATTCATCGCCGGCGCCGTGAGGATGCGGCCGTGCGCGCGGGCGCCGACCGGGCCGGAGAGGGCGCAGGCGATTTCTGCCGGGCGGTGCGGCTCGGTGTTCACGAGCGAGAGGTGCACCGCGCCCGCGGCATTGCGCGAGGCGGTGGCGCTGACAGCGGGGATGGCCTGGCCCCCGAGAGCATAGTCGGGCGAGCTCACGCCAACCGGGAGGGCGGTCGACCCCTGGTGCACCTGGTACATCTCGAAGACCCGATAGGTCGGCGTGACGATCATCCGCGCGCCGTCGGTCAGGATCATGGCCTGGAGGACGTTCACCGTCTGGGCGATATTGGCCATCGTGACGCGCCCGGCATGCCGGTGAAATATGTGGAAGTTGAGCGCGGCGACCAGCGCGTCGCGCAGGGTGTTCTGCTGGTAAAGAAATCCCGGATTCGTGCCGGGCTCGACGTCGTGCCACGTGCCCCATTCGTCCACGATCAGCCCCACCCGCCGGGCCGGATCGTAGCGATCCATGACCGCGCTGTGCCGTGTGACCAGTTCGTCGATGTCGACGGTGCGCCGCAGGCACTGGTGCCACTCCGACTCGGTAAAGTCGGTCGCCCGGCCCTTCCTGGCCCATTCTCCCGTCACCGTGTAGTAATGCAGCGAGAGGCCGTCCAGGTGCCGGCCCGCGATCTGCATCAGCGCCTCGGTCCAGACGTAGTCGGCATTCGCCGGGCCGCAGGCGATGCGGGTGATCCGATTGCCCGAGAGATTCCTGACATAGGTGTTATAGCGGACAAAATTATCGGCATAGAATTCGGGCCGCATGTTGCCGCCGCAGCCCCAGTTCTCGTTGCCGACGCCGAAGTAAGCCAGCTTCCAGGGCTGGTCCCGGCCGTTTTTCCGCCGGAGATTCGCCACCGGTGAATCGGCGTCGGACGTGATGTATTCGATCCACTCCTGCATTTCCCGCACGGTGCCGCTGCCCACGTTGCCGCAGATGTAGGGTTCGCAGCCGAGCTGCCCGCACAGGTCGAAGAATTCATGCGTGCCGAAGTGGTTGTTCTCCACCAACCCGCCCCAATGGGTGTTGATCATTTTCGGCCGCTGCTCCCGGGGCCCGATGCCGTCGCGCCAGTGATACTCATCGGCAAAACAGCCGCCCGGCCAGCGCAGGACCGGGGGGTTGAGCTGGCGGAGCGCCGCGACCGCGTCGTTGCGGATGCCGCGGGTGTTGGGGATCGGCGATTCCTCCCCCACCCAGAGGCCCTCGTAGACGCAGCGTCCGAGGTGCTCGGCGAAGTGTCCGTAGATATTCCGGTTGATTACCGCTCCCCCACCCGCGGCATCCAGCGTCAGGGCGGCGGTCAACGAGCTCACAGGCTGCGCGCAGCCGCCACCACCGCTTCCGTCGTAACGCCCAACTCCTTGAAAATTTCCGGCGCCGGGGCGCTCAGGCCGAATCGGTCGATGCCGATGGTCTTTCCATCAAGTCCCACATATTTGCGCCAGAGATCGGTCACGCCCGCCTCGACGGAAACGCGCTTGCGGCAGGTCGAGGGCAGGATGCTTTCCCGATACTCGGCCGATTGCCGGTCGAACCGGTCGAATGACGGCATCGAGACCACGCGGGTGCCGGCGCCCAATTCCTTGGCCGCGGCCAGCGCCAATTGGAGCTCGCTGCCCGTTGCGAGGAGGATGCGGGTGAGCGGCGCGGTCTCCTGCACGGCAATGTAGCCGCCCTTCAGGACGCCGGCGCGCCGGATGTGTGGCGGAATATCATTCAGCACCGGCACCGCCTGGCGGGTGAGGGCGATGAGCGTCGGTCCGTCGGTGCGCTCGAGCGCGGCGGCAAAAGCTCCGGCGGTTTCCTCGGGATCGGCGGGCCGGATCACCTCGAAACCGGGGATCAGGCGGAGCGACGAGATCGTTTCGACCGGCTCGTGGGTGGGGCCGTCCTCACCGACCCCGATGGAGTCGTGCGTGTAGATATAAATGACGGGCAGCTTGGCCAGTGCCGCCAGCCGCATGGGCGGCCGGGAATAGTCGGCAAACACGAGGAACGTGGCGCAGGACGGGCGAAACAGGCCGTCATAGGCGACGCCGTTATTGATGGCGGCCATCGCGTGCTCGCGGATGCCATACCGGATATTGCGGCCGGACCGGTTGGTCGGGTCGAAATCCTTGTCGGCCGCGATGTAGTTGAGGGTCGATCCGTGCAGGTCGGCGCTGCCCGAGATCAGCAGGGGCAGTTCCGCCGCAATCGGCTGAAGGACGTCGCGGCCGGCGGCCCGCGTGCCGCCGAGTTTCACGTCGGGGGCGAACAGCGGGATCTTCTCCAGCAAGTACGCCGCGCTGGGGCGGGTCGACGCCGAATCCAGCAACTCCGCCCTTTTGGGATTGTCGGCGCGCCAGGCCTTGTAGGCCTTGTGCCAGCGGTTGGCCCGGCGGATGAGACCCTTCTTGTGGGCGGCGAAATAGGCCCGGACCTCCTCGCTCACGTAAAAATGTTCGTCGGCGGGAAGGCCGAGACCCGCGCGGGCCGAGTCCGCAAATTTTGCGCCGCCTTCGCCATGGGCTTTCTGGGTGCCCGCCACTTCCGGAATGCCCTTGCCGATGAGGGTGTGCGCGATGATGAATTGCGGCTTGCCGCTCCTGGCCTTCTTGGCCTTGTTGAAGGCCTTCAGAAACGCGGCCATGTCCTGCCCGTCGATCGTCTGAACATCCCATTCGATCGCCTTGAAACGGGCGGCGGTGTTTTCGCTCTGCGTCTTCGCCGCCATGGCGTCGAGGGTCACGTAGTTCGAATCGTAAATGAGGATGAGGTTGTCGAGTTTCTGATGACCGGCGAATTCAACCGCCTCCATCGCAACGCCCTCCTGCATGCAACCATCGCCGGCCAGACACACGACATGATAGTCGAACAGCGGGTGGGCCGGCGTGTTGAAGTGGGCGACGGCCATCTGGCCGGCCATCGCCATGCCGACTGCATTGGCGACACCCTGCCCGAGGGGGCCCGTGGTCGCCTCAACACCGGGCGTCTCGCGAAACTCGGGATGCCCCGGGGTGATGCTGTGCAGCGTGCGGAATTTCTTGATCTGCTCCAACGGCAACTCATAGCCGCTGAGGTGAAGCCATGAATAAAGGAACATGCTGCCGTGGCCGGCGGAGAGCACAAAGCGGTCGCGATTGAGCCAGCGCGGACGCTCGGGATCGTGCACGAGGGCGTGCCCGTAAAGCACGGCGCCGATCTCGGCGCAGCCCAGCGGCAGCCCGAGATGGCCGGAATTGCAGGCGTGGACCGCGTCAATGGCCAGGCCCCGGGCCTGGGTCGCAGCTTTGGCAAGGATATCGGTCGGCAGGGTCATGCGCAAACCGTGGGTATTTAGGCTATCTGCGCAACCGGTGGAAGCAGAAAGTAAGGTAGACGCGTCGTTCCGCCGCGTCCCTCAAAGGGGAAGCGGCAGAATGGCGCTTCTACCTTTCAAGCCGACGGCGCAGCCTCGGCGGGCGCGGCAGCGGCAGCCGGCGCGGACGCTTCCGCGTGGACCGCGGCGCGGCCCTCCCGCTCCTTGACCTTGACCGCGGCCTTGCCCGTGCGATTGCGCAGGTAGTAAAGGCGGGCCCGCATGGGCTGGGACTCGCGCTCGATCTCGATCTTCTCGATATTGGGCGAATTCACGGGAAACACGCGCTCGACGCCCTCGCCGTAACTGATCCGGCGGACCGTGAAGGTCTCGTGGATCCCGCCCGCCTTGCGGGCGATGACGATCCCGGAAAAGATCTGGATGCGCTCCTTGTCGGCCTCCCGGACCTTGGTGTGCACGCGCACGCCGTCGCCGACTCTAAACGGCGGGATGTCTTTCTTCACCTGGGAGGCGGTGATTTCGGTAATGATCGGATTCATGGCAATGGCTTATTTGAGTAAATCGGGTCGAACCTGGCGGGTTTTTTCCAACGCATGCTCGCGGCGCCACTTTTCGATCTCGGCGTGGTTGCCGGAGAGAAGGACGTCCGGCACGGACATGCCGCGAAATTCAGCGGGGCGCGTGTATTGAGGGAAGTCGAGCAGCTTGCCGGTGAACGATTCGTGCGTCAACGACTTTTCCTCGCCCAGGACTCCGGGGATGAAACGGCTCAGCGCGTCGATCAGCACCGCCGCCGCCAGGGTGCCATTGGTGAGGACGTAGTCTCCGATGCTGATCTCCTGGTCGATCACCTGGTTGCGGATGCGCTGGTCGATGCCCTCGTAATGGCCGCTCAGGAGGATCAGGTGTTCCTGGAGGGAGAGATCCTGCGCGACGGCGGGCGACAAGGGAACGCCATCCGGCGTGAGGTAAACCCGCCGGCAGCCCGGGGTCTGAAGCTGTTCGATCGCGGCAAAGACCGGTTCCGGCTTGAGCACCATTCCCGCCCCACCGCCGAAGGGGCGGTCGTCGGCGGTGCGATGCTTGTCGGTCGTCCAGCTGCGCAGATCGTGGACCTTGACCCCCAGGAGCCCGCGTTCGCAGGCCTTGCCGAGGATGCTTTCGGTCAAAAACCCATCGAGCATCCCGGGAAAAAGCGTGAGAATGTCGATTCTAAGCATGGCGGAGATGAATTTCACCGCGGAGGCGCGGAGGACGCTGAGAAAGCAAAAACCTCGGATTTTTGATCTCCGAGGCTAAAACGAGAATTCTGAAGCCTATCTCCGTGTCCTCCGCGCCTCCGCGGTGAAACAATCAGGTGGCGGCAGTCGGCTCAACCGGGGCCGCAGCCGGCGCACTGGCCGCCCGGCGGATCCGCTTGATCATCGAATGAAGGGTGTCGCTCGGCTTGGCCCCTTTGCTGAGCCAGTAATCGACGCGCGCGAGGTCGAGTTTGACGGTCTCGCCCTTGGCCCGGGGGTCATAGGTGCCCAGCGTCTCCGCGGGGCGTCCGTCGCGGCGCGAACGGGCTTCGGCAACGACAATGCGATAATGCGGCTGGTGGGTGGTGCCGACGCGGGTGAGACGGATTTTGAGTGCCATGGCGGTTTTACGGAACGGTCCTAATTTGGAAAAGCCGTATAGAAGACCGGTTCACAAATGGCTTGTCAAGTCCCGAGCCCTGCCGGTCAATGGACCGTTTATGCTGAAAGCCGGTATCGTCGGACTCCCCAACGTGGGGAAATCCACCCTTTTTAACGCCCTCACCCGTTCCCGCAAGGCGGAGGCGGCCAACTATCCGTTCTGCACCATCGACCCCAACGTCGGGGTCGTCACCGTGCCGGATGATCGGCTGGCGGTCCTCCAGAAGATCGCCAAGACGAATGTCGTCATCCCGGCCGCGGTCGAATTCGTCGATATCGCCGGCCTCGTGGCCGGGGCGAGCAAGGGTGAGGGGCTCGGCAACCAGTTTCTCGCCACCATTCGCGAGGTCGACGCCATCGTCCACGTGGTGCGCTGTTTCGAGGATCCCGATGTCATCCACACCATGGGCACGGTCGATCCGGTGCGCGATATCGAGGTGGTGACCACGGAGCTCATCCTCGCCGACCTCGATGCCGTGCAGAAGCGCATCGACAAGAATCAGAAGAAGGCGAAGAGCGGCGACAAGGAGGCGCAAGCGGAACTCCTGCTGCTCGAGCGCCTCATTCCCCACCTCAACGCCAACAAGCCCGCCAATATCCTCGCCGCGCACGAGGAGGATGTGAAGATGCTGAAACTCTTCCAGTTGCTCAGCGCCAAGCCCGTCATCTATGCGTGCAATGTCGCCGAGTCCGATCTCGCGACGGCCGAGCAGAATCCCTTCGTCCAGCAGGTCGCCGCCTTTGTCCGCGCCCATCACGACGCCGCCTACGTGCCGATCAGCGCGCGCATCGAGTCCGAACTGATCGACCTGGCCCCCGACGAGGCGAAGGCATTTTTGAAGGATCTGGGCGTGGACGACTCCGGGGTCTCGGCGCTCATCCGCGCGACCTACAACCTGCTCGGCCTGCTCACGTACTTCACCGCGGGCGAGAAGGAAGTCCGCGCCTGGACGATCAAGAAAGGCTGGAAGGCCCCGCAGGCCGCCGGCGTCATCCACACCGATTTTGAGAAGGGCTTCATCAAGGCCGAGGTCGTTTCTTACGAGGATCTCGCCCGCCTCGGCAGCGTCGCCGCCGCCCGCGAAGCCGGCAAGTACCGCCTGGAGGGAAAGGAATACGGCTTCCAGGACGGGGATGTGGCTCTGTTTCGGTTTAATAACTGAAGAGAAGCCCGCTCATACCTCCACAGATTGGATTGAAGTTTCTGTCTAAAAGGCAGAAAAAGTCCGGTTTCATGCGCGCCTTCCGTTACCTTCCGTTCTTCACCGCTTTGCTGCTTCTTGCGGCGTGCCGCGAAGAAAAGGTCACCTCCTATCGCGTGCCCAAGGAGCAGGACCCGACCTTGCCGGGCATGCCGGCCGCGACCGCCGATGCCTCGAGCCCGGCCGGAATGCCCCCCGCAGCCGGAGCCTCCATGGCCGACACCGCCGTCCCCACCGCCGCCGGCCCAGGCCTGACCTGGACCGCTCCGGCCGGCTGGCGGGTGAAGCCCGCCTCGGCCATGCGCAAGGGAAGTTACGCGGTGCCGGGTGAAGGCGGCGCGGAGGCCGATCTGTCCATCACGGCTTTTCCCGGCGATGTCGGCGGCGAACTCGCCAATGTGAACCGCTGGCGCGGCCAGGTGCAGCTGCCTCCCTTAAGCGACGGCGATTTGCCCGGCGCGGTCAGCACCGTCGCCCAAAATGGGCTGCAGTTCACGGTGGTGGACATCGCCAGCGCGGAAGGCGCCGATTCGAAGCGCATCCTCGGCGCGATCGTCCCGTTCGCCGATGGCACCTGGTTTTTCAAGCTGACGGGTCCCGACCGGCTGGTCGCAGGAGAGAAGCCGGCTTTCCTCGCGTTCCTTAAGACCGTGACGCCCGTGACGCGGCCATGAACGGCCTCTTCCGCCAGTTCCGCGATTTCTTCGTCTCGCTGAAGCTGACGGTGACGCTGCTTGTCCTGTCGATCGTGCTCATTTTTTGGGCCACCCTCGCCCAGACCGACCTCGGCGTCTGGGGCGTGCAGCAGAAATTTTTCCACAGCCTGTTCGTCCTTGTGAAGATCCCGGGCACGGAATTTCCGTTTCCGGTCTACCCAGGCGGCTACCTCATCGGCGGGATGCTGCTCATCAACCTGATTTCCGCCCACGTCTACCGCTTCAAGCTCACCGGGCGCAAGGCGGGCATCTGGCTGACCCATCTCGGGCTGATCCTGCTGCTCGTCGGGGAGCTGATCAGCGGCCTCCTGCAGCAGGATTACGACATGACGCTCGATAACGGGCAGACGAAAAATTATACCGAAAGCGAGCGCTACAACGAACTGGCGATCATCGACGCGACCGATCCCAAGGTCGACGACGTCGTCGCCATTCCCGAAGAACTGATCGCGAACGGTGATACGGTGCAGCACCCCAAACTGCCCTTCCGCGTCGTGACCCGGCTCTACTACCCGAACGCCGGCCTGGTCATGCGCCGGGACGCTCCCGCCGGCTCCCCTCCCTCCCCGGCCACCCAGGGCATGGGCCCGCTCATCGTGGCCACCCCGCTTCCGACGACTTCCAAGGAGGACGAGCGCAATCTGCCGGCCGCGTTCGTCGAACTGATCGGGCCGGAGGGCTCGCTCGGCACCTGGCTCGTATCGCCGGAGCTGCCGATGCCCCAGCATTTCACTTACGCCGGCCGCGACTGGAAATTGGCGATGCGTTTCGAGCGCCGGTACCTTCCCTTCTCCCTCACCCTCGTCAAGTTTAGCCACGACATATTTCCCGGGACGAACATCGATCGGAACTTCTCCAGCCGCGTGCGCCTCAACTCCACCGGCGGCACCGCCGACCGCGAGGTGCTGATCTACATGAACAATCCCCTGCGCACCGGGGGCCTCACCTTCTACCAGAAGAGTTTTGTGCCGGCAAACGACCCATCCCAGGAACGCACCACCGTCCTCCAGGTGGTGCGCAACCCAAGCTGGCGGGTCCCCTACATTGCCTGTGCGATGATGGCGCTGGGCCTCGTGCTCCAATTCGGGCTTCACCTTTCGGGGTTCTTTCGCCGCAGAAGGGGTCATGCTTCGTATAATGCGGTCGCGGAGCGCGACCGCATTATACGAAGCATGACCCCTTCCTGGCATCGCCTCGTCCCCTGGCTGGCCCTCGCCTGCGGAATTTGGTTTCTCGCCTCGAAGATTACCCCGCCGCCGAACCCGGGGGCGTTCGATGTCACCGGCTTTGGCCGGCTGCCCATCCTGAACGGCGGCCGGTTCAAGCCGTTCGACACCGTCGCGCGCAGTTCGCTCCTCCAGCTTCAGGCGCGCCAGCGCGTGGCGATCGACGACACGACCTCGCTGACTCCCGATGAATGGCTGCTCGACGTCCTCTTCCGGCCCGAAAAAGCGGACACCTACAACACCTTCGTCATCGACAACCCGGACCTGCTGAGCCTCATCGGTAAGAGCGACGACGACGTCGCGATCCACTATCCCGATCGGGCCCATCAGCTCATGGCGGTCATGGACATGCCGGGCTTCCCGTCCCGCCGGCGCCGGTTCTCGTATCAGGAGATCGCGCCGCACATCGACGCCATCGACAGCCAGGCCAAGCTGGCGGAGCAGGTTGACGACAAATTGCGCAATCCGTTCCAGCGCGCCGTGCTCCAGCTCTCCGGCAACCTCAGCCTCTACCAGCACCTCGAGCATACCCTCCAGGTCCCCGAGTCGAATGATTTCCTCGGCGAACTGCGCAGCTTCCAGCAGGCCCTGCCCGAGGGCGTCGCCGCCGTCCGGGCCAAGGAAGCCGGCCAGCCGCACGACGAGGCCAAGGCGCAAGCGATGATCGAGTCGGGCGAGCGTTACACCCTGCTGGCCCAGGCCACCAATCTGCTCGCAATCCCGCCGAACGAAGCCGGCGATAAGCCCGGCGACTGGAAGACCGCCGGGCAGGCCATCCTGGAGACGTTCGAGACCGGTCTCGTCGACCCGAGCGTCCAGGCGTATGCCGGTCTGGGCTACGCCTGGCGGACCGGCCAGCCCGACAAGTTCAACACCCTGGTTGGGCTGTACCGCGACGATATCGCCCAGCGTTTTGCCCCGCAGCTCAAGAAGTCGAACGCGGAGGTCCGCTTCAACGCCACGGAACCGTTTTATGCGAGCATGTTGCTCTATATTTTCGCGTTCTTCATCGCCATTGTCTCCTGGATCTTCTGGCCGCAAAGCCTCGGCCGCGCCGCCTTCTGGCTGGTGATCCTCGCCTGGATTGTCGCCACGGCGGGCATCGCGACGCGCATGTGGCTGGAAGGCCGGCCGCCTGTCACCAATCTGTATTCGTCGGCGCTCTTCATCGGCTGGGGCGCGGTCGGGCTTTGCCTCCTGCTTGAGGCAACCTATCGCAATGCCATTGGCACGGTCGCCGCCGGGCTGATTGGATTCGGAACGCTGCTCATCGCCCACCATCTCGCCCTTTCCGGCGACACGATGGAAATGATGCGGGCGGTGCTCGATTCGAACTTCTGGCTGGCAACCCACGTCGTCGTCGTCACGACCGGGTATGCGTCGACCTTTTTGGCGGGTTTTCTCGCCCTGATTTATATCTTCCTCGGTTTGTTCACGCCTTGGCTGAAGCGGAATTTCGACCGCAACCAAATAGGCGCTCCGGCGGACGCAACCAAACGGGGAGAGACTAATGCCGACGCCATCGCCCGGATGGTCTATGGCATCGTCTGTTTCGCCACGCTGTTCAGCTTTGTCGGCACCGTGCTCGGCGGCATCTGGGCCGACCAATCCTGGGGCCGCTTCTGGGGCTGGGATCCGAAGGAAAACGGCGCTCTGATCATCGTGATCTGGAACGCCATCATCCTCCACGCCCGCTGGGGCGGTTACGTCAAGCAACGCGGCCTCATGTGCCTCGCCGTCTTCGGCAACGTCGTCACGAGCTGGAGCTGGTTCGGCGTCAACATGCTCGGCATCGGCCTGCACAGCTACGGTTTCACCGAAGCCGCCTTCCAGGCCCTCTCGATCTTCGTCGCCACCCAGCTGCTCATCATTGCCATCGCCAACCTCCCCCTGGAAAAGTGGCGGAGCTTCAAGGCGAGCGCTTCAGTTCCATGATGTGAGTTGGACCGTCGTCGGCAGGAAGGCGAAGAAATCCCAACGAAGTGTAAAATCGGTCTCCGATTTGAGTGTCGGTCCGCAAAACAACCCGCGCGTAGTGCTGCGAAGCAAAAGCAAGGATGTGCTGCGCGAGCAAACGTCCGACACCTCTTCCCCGCGCGCCTGATTTCACGTAGAAATGCCGCAAGCGGCCGCAATCATCGGACTGGCTGTTGATGCCGCCGACCGCGACAAGCTTCCCATCGTCGAAGACGGCAAAGAGCGCCTCACCTTTTTTTGAAAACCGATTGACCGCCAAAAGCCACTCCTGATCCAGTCGCTCAAGGAAACGAAAACCTTCTTGCCGGCTCTCATGCACGAGATCCTCGAATGCGGGTATAGGCCAAACAGAGATGGGCGTGATCGAAAGCATGATCTTCTCATAACCCGCGGGCGGGACGCCTGCTCTATCACGCCGCCTTGAGTGGATGCACCGTCGCCTTGATCTTCGCTCCAATGGTATTCAGCGCTTCGCGGAGGTCATAAGCCATCTGGACCCGCAGCCAATAGCCCGGTGAGAGCCCAAAGTAGGCACAGAAACGAAGATCGGTTTCGGGACTGATTCCCCGTTTCTCGTTCACGATGGCGTTAACCCGCTGGTGCGGCAGTTTGGTGTCCTTGGCCAACCGATAGGCGGTGATACCCATCGGCTTGAGGAAATCCTCGCGCAGGAGTTCACCGGGATGGACGTTCAGGTGGGTGGGCATAAGATTTAGTGGGCCAGCTTTTGCATGATTGATAAGCGGGATTCCATGAGGACCCTTTGTCGTTTGGATATAACCGATCAGGGCTCCATTACATTCGATCACCCGTGTCTCACAATCTTTCCAATTGTTGGCAAAGTTTTACCGCTGCCAGTCGTAATGCCAACCTCAGATTTTCTCGATGTGACTGCGAAAGAGCTGTTCATGGAGGACAAAGACCTTTTCGTAAAGATCGTCAGTTGCCGGGCGCGTCGTGATCATTGGCTGATCGGTCGATCAGCATGGAAAAAGAGGCCCTGCCGATACAAATATTTTCAGATGCCCAATTGCTCAAGTGAAGCGCGTTCGGGACAACGCGCTCCACCTTCAGATGAAGTGGTCCCGCTGCGGGATCGCGTCTACCTCCAATGCTTGCTCAATTTGATCGGGAAGGCCCCCGCAGCGGCAATTGCGGAGCTCATTGGTCGCGTCTTGGGCGAATCCCCTTGAGGGTGAGGCCGGCTTTGCGACCAGATTGGGATTGCGAAGCTCTTGCCGCTGCGGGGGCCCTCCCGATCAAATTGAGCTGCTGATCAGCCTCATCCAGTTGCGGCTACGCCGCGGCATCGAGAGCACGGGCTGGAAGCCCGCGCCACGTAGGCCTGCGCGTCTTTTAGACGCGCTCTATTTCGGAGAAGCGGTCCCGATTCGGGACCGCTTCGGAAGCGACCTGGAGATCGCTTCTACCTTCCCAGCAGCTGCTCGGCGTGGGCGAGGGCGCTCTTGGCGTTGCGGTCGCCGAGCATGCGGGCGAGTTCGGAGACACGATTTTTTCGGCTGGCTTGGATGGGGGCGATCGTCACGACAACGCGCTCCTTCGTCTGGTCCTTCGTGACCACCAGGTGGCAGGTGGCTTGGGAGGCCACTTGGGGGAGATGCGTGACGCAGAGCACCTGGTGACTCTTGCCAATCTCGGCCATCTTCTCGCCGACCACCCGGCCGATCTCGCCGCCCACGTTCGCGTCGACCTCGTCGAAGACGAGCAACGGCACGCCGTCCAGGTCGGCCAGGACCGCCTTCAGCGCCAGCATCACCCGCGCGAGTTCGCCGCTGGAGGCGACCCGGTTGAGCGGCAGCAGCGGCTCGCCGGCATTCGGAGAAAAGAGAAATTCGCAGCCCGTGTCTCCCGTCGGACCAAGCGCAGCCAAAGGCGTCACCCGGATTTGAAAATCGGCTTTCTGGAATCCAAGCTCGGCAATCGCCTTGGCGGCGACCTTGCCCAGCTCCTTCGCCGCCTTCTCCCGCTTCTGCCGGAGCGACTGCGCCTCTTTTTTCGCCGCCCGCTCCGAAGCCGCCGCCTCCTTGTCCAGCCGGGCCAGCGTCCCGGCCAGATCGCCCTGGCGGGCGAGACGCTCGCGCAGGTCGTTCCCCGCGGCGATGACGGACGCCAGGTCGCCATATTTTCGTTTCACGTCCAGCCACGCGTTCATCCGCGCCGCGAGCACCTCGGCCTGCTCCGGATCCATGTGCAATTTCTGGCCCAGCGAGGAGAATTCGCCCCCGAGCTCATTGAGCTCGACCACCGCCGCGCTGAAGCGCTCGGCCAGGGGCCGGCTCGCCGGATCGAGGCTCTCCAGCCGCCGCGCCTCGCGCAGCAGCGCACCCAGGCGGTCCTGCACCCCCTCGTCGCCCGTCAATCCACCGGCGAGAAGGTCGGCGAGGCCGATCAGCTCCTGCGCCCGGTTCATCCGCTGGAAGTCGCGCTCGAGCGCGTCGATCGCCTCGGTGGTCAAGTCAAGCGAGTCGATCTTTGCGAGCTGGCCCTGGGTGAATTCGACCTGATCAGGGGAGAGCTGGGCTTCGCCCGCAATCCGCTCCCGCTCCCCCAGCAAGGCGCGCCATTCACGATAATTGGCCTGGTACGCGGTCAACGCGTCGCCCGTCCGGCCGAACAAGTCGAGCAACTCAAGCTGGCAGGCGTCCTTCAGCAGCCGGCGCGGCTCGCTGGGACCGTGAAAATCGATCCAGTGCTCCCCCAGCTGCTGAAGCGCTGCCAGCGTCGCGAGGCTGCCGTTGACCGTCAGTCGCGGCGCCTTGTCCCGCGGGAGGCTGCGCTTGAGGATCAGCAGTCCGTCCTCGCACGGCGGCAGGCCGAGCTCCGCCAACACGGCATTGATTTTCTCCGGATCGGAAAAATAGAGCGACGCCTCCACCTCGCAGGCCGCGGCGCCCTGGCGGATGATCGTCTTATCCGCCCTCTCGCCGGCCAGGAGGCTCAAGGCGCCCAGCAGGATGCTCTTGCCCGCGCCGGTTTCCCCGGTGACCGCCGTGAAGCCCGCCTCGAATTCGAGGGCGACTTCGTCGAGCAGGGCGAGATTGCGGATGTGCAGGGATTGAAGCATTTAGCCGCCGCCCAGCTTTTCTTCGAGGGCGTCGACCCGCTTGAAGAGTTCGGGCAGACGGCGGCGCAGCACGGTCAGCCGCTGCTCGAGCATGTAGGGCAACACGGGATTTCCGAAATACGAACCGCCGGCGGGCAGATCCCCGTTGATGCCCGACTGGGCTCCGACCTTGGTCCCGCGGCCGACGGTGATGTGTCCTACCGTGCCAACCTGACCACCCAAAATGACATAGTCTTCCAGCGTGGTGCTGCCGGAGATGCCGGTCTGGGCAACGATCAGGCAGTGCCGGCCGATGACGACATTATGACCGATTTGCACGAGATTATCGATCTTGGTGCCCTCCCCGACGGTCGTGTCGCTGAAGCGTCCGCGATCAATCGTGGTGTTGGCACCGACCTCCACGTCATCGCCGATCCGGACCGCGCCGACCTGCGGCTGTTTTTCATGCCGGCCGGCGACAAAATCGTAACCGAATCCATCCGAGCCGATAATGACTCCCGGCTGCAACCGGACCCGATTTTTAAGCACGCATTCGGCCGCCACCACCGAGCCAGGCATCAGCCAGCAGTCCTCGCCGATGTGCGCTGCCCGGCCCACGAAGACCTGCCCCTGCAAATGGCTCCGGGCACCGATCACCGCGCCGGCCTCGACCACGCATAGCGGGCCCACCGTGGCGCTGGGCGGGATTACGACCCCGGGGGCGACGCTGGCGGATGGATGCACGCCAGCCACCGGCTTGGGCCAGAGCGACTGTTCGATGCGGGCGCAGATCTGCGCCAGTCCCACCGAGGGGCTCTCCACCACCAGAAAGAGCTGATTGGGGGCCGGCTCACCGGGATAATCGGGCGGCACGAAGACCAGCGATGCCTTCGTCGTCGCAACCTGGGAACGGTATTTCGGGTTGCCGAGAAAAGACAGGTCGCCGGTCCGCGCGGCCGCCAGCGAAGCGATGCCTCGGATCGTTTCCGAGGTGGCGCCCCGCTTCCGCAGCGGCTTGACGATGGCGGCAACTTCTTCGGGGGCGAAGGCTATCTCCATGGCGCGAGGGGCTATTCACTAAAAAGCCCCGCTTTTGATGGCGGGGCTGGGGAAAAGAAGCGAGGAAGCTTTTTACGGCGTGATGCCCGGAACGGTGATCTTGGTCGAATCCGAGGAACCGCTGGAAGACTCAGCGGGAGCCGGAGCGGCGCCAGGCATCGGAGGCATGGGCGGCGGGCGGTTCTTGTTGATTTCAGCCGCGACATCGTCGGTGATGTCGTAGGAAGGATCGGCGTAAATAACCGGGGGAATTCCGATCAGGCTCGGACCGGACTTGTCGATCAGGAGGGTGATTCCCTTGCGCCGCGCCACCTCGATGGCCACGCCCGAAATCTCCTGCATCATCTGGTTCCGGAAGGTCTGGATGCGCTGCTGGAAGGTCTGCTTGGCCGTGTTGGCCAGGTCATTGATGTCCTTCTCCTTGGCCTGGATGGCCGCGCCGAGGTTCTTGGCGTCGGACTCGTACTTGGCCTTGGCGTCGGGGGTCGCGGTCGGATTTTTGGCCTGTTCGACCGTTTCCTTGTACTGCTCGACCAGCGCCTGGCCCTCTTTGTTCAGCTCGTCGATTTGCTCCTGCGCCTTCGCGGTGTCGGCCTTAAGCTTGGCGTTCTGGGCAATGGTCTCGTAATGGCCGTCGTAAATCTTGGCAATGTCGATGACCGCGATCCGAGGCGCCACGGGTTGGGCCTGGGCAAAAAGCGAAAAAGCGCCGAAAGCCCCAAGTGCTGATATTGTTTGAATGAGTTTCTTCATAGTGGGTCGGTTTACGGGACGAAAGAGTAATGAGAGCATAATCAGAACCGCGTGCCAAAGGAAAAATTAAACTGGCCGCCGTTTTTATTGGGGAAGAAATCGTCGCTGCGGATGGGAAAGCCGTAATCCATGGACATCGGGGCGCCCATGATGAACATGCGGATGCCGATACCGTAATCGTCCTGGTAGTTGTTGACGTTAAAGTCATAAGCGCCGGGATTCACGAAGCCCGCGTCGTAAAAGACCGCAAAGCGGATGGGACTGATGATATCAAACGTATATTCGGCCGAGAACAGGCCATAGGTTTTGCCGCCAACCGGCTCGCCGTAGATGTCCCGCGGGCTGACCTCGCGATACCCGTAGCCGCGCAAGTCGCTGGGACCTCCCAGGTAAAAGGCGTCGAAGTACGGGACGGCCGTCGACCGGCCGTAATTGTCCATGACCCCTCCATGCAAAAGCAGGGAAAGCACCTGGGCCTGGGTCGTGAAGATCGGAAAGAACTGCGCGCCCTGGAATTCAAATTTATAGTAATCCACCTGTCCGCCAAAAGGTCCGCCGGCGAGGGTCGTCGTGAAGCTCAACTTGTTGCCGCTCGTAGGATTGATGATCTTGTCAACCGTGTTGCGCACCAAGGTCAGCGCGACCCGGGACTCGGTGGTATCGCCCGCCAGCGCCAGGATGATGGGGGAGGCGGAGAGCGATACGTCGTTGATCTCGGTCACCTGGAGCGTGTAGGCGAGCTCGGCATCGATCAGTTCAAAGAGCCGCTTGCGGAGGGAGATGGTCGCTCCGACATCCACCTCGTTGTAAAAGGTGCTGTCGTAATCGGTGCCTTCCCGGTAGAAACTAAGGCCGAGGTCGAGCTGCTTCTCGAGAAACCACGGCTCCTCAAACGAGATGGCGGCTTCGTTGGAAAGCTGCCCCAGCTCGAGCCTGATGCGGAATTTCTCGCCGTCACCCTGGAAGAACGACCGGGCGTTGAAAAGGTCGAAATTGGACTGGGAAATTTCCGCGAAGATGTCGGCTCCCTCCAGGGTGCTGTACCCGGCGCCAAAGGTCAGGCTGCCCGTCTTTGCCTCCGTCACCGCGACCCGCATGTTTTCCCGGCCGGGAATGTTGGTGTCCTGCGGCGTGACGTCCACGTTGTCGAAAAAGCGCGTATTATCGAGGCGAAGCTTGCTGATCTTCATCGCCACCGTGTTGAACACGTCGCCCGGGCCGAGCACCAGCTCGCGCAGGATGACCGTGCTCTTGGTCTTTGTGTTCCCCTCGATGACGATCGACTCGACGTTGAACCGCTGGCCCTCCTCGATGTCGAATTCGACGTCGATATTCCCGGTGGTGAGGTTCGGCTTGCGCACCAGGTGGGCCCGGGTGCCGTTTTCAACGTCGTTGAGATATCCGTCCTTGCCGTAGAAATCCTCCAGCCGGTGGACGTCCTTTTCCAGCTTCGTGGGGGAAAAGACCGACCCGCTCAGCCGGGAGCCGACGACGCGCCGGAGCAGCTGCGAGGAATGGACCTTGTTGCCGCTGAAGGTCACCTCGCCGACGTGGTACTGCCGCCCCTCCTCGATCGTGATGACGATGATCATGTGGGTGCGGTTGGGATATTCGAAAACCACCTTCTCCTCGGGCACTTCCACGTCGAGATAGCCGTGATCCTGGTAAAAATCGCGGAGCTTGCCCAGGTCGTCCTGGAACTGGTCGTCCTTGAAGCGCCCCGAATCGGTGAGCCAGGAGAATATCCACCAGCGCCGGGTGTCGATTTCGGATCGCAGCCGTTTGCTCGCGTAATGGTTGTTGCCGACGAAGCGGACGTCGGCGATTTTCACCTTGTCCCCCTCCCTGATCTCAAAAACGACCGTGCCCAGCCCGGTCATGCGATCCCGGTCCACCCGATAGGTCACCGAGACCTGGTTAAATCCGACTTTCTGGTAGTAATCGCGGACCTTTTCCGAGTCCTCCTTCACCTGGCGCTCGTCCAGGGCCGTATTCGGCTTGGTTTTGACCTCTTCCATGAGCCGCTTGGTCGTGACCCCCTTGTTTCCCTCAAAAATCACGGCCAGCACCCGGAACTTCGGCGTGACCTCGACCACCAGGTTGAACGTGTGCTCATCCACCTGCTCGCGCTTGATCTCGATCAATTCGAACAGGCCGGTCTTGTACAAATTGCGGATATCGCGGTCGTAAATGGTGTCGTCGAGATCGCCGCCCTCATGCAACTGCATGTTGGCGCGCACAATCTGTTCATTCACATTGGCCGTGCCCACAAATTTCACCGTGAGGGTTCCCACCTTGTAGCCGCTCACGGGAGCCTCGTCGCCGCCCGGAGCGGACTGCGAAGATTGGGCCCGCACGGATCCCGATCCCGTAACCAGCAGGAGTGCAATGGCAACCAAAAGACTGGCGACCCTGCATGAAGGGTTACTGGGTATAGTTTTCAAAGCGTGTGATGTCTCGGAGGAACGTTAGTCTCAATTCTCCTACCGGGCCGTTGCGCTGCTTGGCAACGACTAACTCTGCGGAGTCGGTCGCCACCTGGAATTTTTCGTCAGCGTCTTTGGGTCGGGAAAGCATGAGAACTACGTCGGCATCCTGTTCGATCGATCCGGATTCGCGCAAATCGGCAAGTTTTGGGGCACGGTTTTCCTTTTCGGACGAGCGGTTGAGCTGACTTAATACAATAACCGGCACATCAAGTTCCTTCGCCAGCGCTTTTAATCCGCGGGAAGCCTCGGCCACCTGCTGCTCGCGGGGCGACTGGCTGTCGGTCGGACTGAGCAATTGCAGGTAGTCGACAATGATCAGCCCGAGCTTGTGGCGGGCCTGGACCCGGCGCGCCTTCGCCCTCAATTCCATGATCGAAAGATGGCTGGAATCGTCGATAAAGATGGACGCCTTCGAGAATTCGTCGGCCGCCGCGACGAGGCGCGCGTAATCCTCGCCGTTTTTGGACAGCAGGCCTTCGCGGAGAAACTTCAGGTTCACGCGGGCGCGGGAGCAGAGCATGCGCAACGCCAGCTGCCCGGCGCTCATTTCCAGGGAGAAGACCAGCGTGGGCACCGGATCCCCGCGCCGGGGCAGCGCGGCGGACTCGGCGATATTGAGGGCGAAGGACGTCTTGCCCATCGAGGGGCGGGCGGCGACCACGATCATTTCCTGCCGCTGAAACCCCCAGGTCAGGACATCGAGATCCTTGAATCCGGAGCTCACCCCGGTCAGTTCGCCCTTCTTCATCATCATCTTGGTGATGACGTTCATCGCCTCGTGGGTCGGATCCTTCATCGGCTTGGCCGAATCGGAGATCCGGTCCTGGGTGATGCGGAAAACGTCCTGCTCGACCTTGTCGATGAACTCCGGCAGCCCGCCCTGATAATTCAGGCAATTCTCGACTGTAACCGTCGCCACCTTGATCAGCTCGCGCAGCAGATAGAGCTCGCGAACCTTGTCGAGGAAGTATTGCGCCTGGGCGGTCGTCGGAATGCGGCCGCCCAATTGCGCGAGATAAGCGTATCCGCCGATGGCGTCGAGCTGGCGGGACGTCTTGAGCTCCTCGGCCAGCACCGCGACGTCGACCGGGGGGCTTTTCTGGTAAAGCTCGCTCAGCTTCTCGTAGATCAGGCGGTTCGCCGGCGAATAAAAAGCAGCGCCCGGCAGCTTGGCCTCAAGGCAGCGCGCGATCGAATCCGCCCCGTCGAGCAGGCAGCATCCGAGCAAATATTCCTCCGCTTCCAAACTGTGCGGGGGCGCCCGGCCTCCAGCCAGCGCAGTCGGTTGATCAGCCATGCATTACCTTCTGTACTCGCCTTTTTTATCGTCAGTTTTTGGGGCTTCAACCGGCGCCACGATCGGATTCTCCGAAACGACGTCAAAGGACAGCTCCACCGTCACCTCGGGGTGCAGCTTCACCTTCACGGTGTGCTTGCCCAGGGTCTTCACCGGGGTGAAGAGATGGATCTTCTTCCGGTCGATCGTGAATCCGGCGGCGACCAGCTTCTCGTGGATATCCGGCGCGGTGATCGCGCCGAACATCTTCCCGCCGTCGCCCGTTTTCACGGCGAATGCGAGGCCGGTTTTCTCGAGCTTCTGCGCCAGCGCCTGCGCGCCGGCCAGCTCCTCGGTCTCGCGCGCGGCGCGGCGCTTTTTCAGCGCCTCGACCTGCTTGCGATTCGACTTGGTCAGCGGCAGCGCCATGCCCCGCGGCAGGAGGAAATTGCGCGCGTATCCGGCGCGGACTTTGACCTGATCGCCCTCGCCGCCGAGGTTTTCGACCGGCTTGATGAGAAGAATTTCGTGAGTAGCCATGGTGGTAAAATTTGGGATTTTGGATTTCGGATTTTAAAAAGGAACGTCTTCGTCGGCTTTTTCCTGGCTCGCCGCCTGCGCGGGCCTGGCCCCGCCTCCCGGCGCGCCCCGGTCGGACGCCGTTTGATCCGTGTCATCGGCCGGTGCGTGCTGGCCCTGGCCGCCCCCGCCGCCGGCCGAGCCGCGGGTCGAGAGGAACTGCACATTGTCGAGCACGACCTTCAGCTTGCTGCGCTTCTGGCCGCTTTGCTTGTCCTCCCACTGGTCGAGCTTCAAGCGCCCTTCGACCATGGCCAGGCTTCCTTTGCTGAGATATTTCGAGACCAGCTCTCCCTGTTTGCCCCAGGCCTCGACATCGATGAACGTCGTTTCATCGCGCGTGGCGCCGGATTCGTCCTTGAACTGCCGGTTGACTGCGATGCCGAACTGGCAAATGGCCGTGCCCTTCGGCGTCACCCGCAACTCCGGATCCCGGGTGAGGTTGCCGATGATGAATACTTTATTGAGATAAGCCATGGGGAGAAGGCACGGCCGGTCCGTCAGACGGACTCGACGAAGGTGCGATAGATGTTGTGGTTGAGCCGCAGGCGCTCCCTGAGCTGCGCGGGGGCCTGCGGCGGTGCGCTGAAAGCGATCTGGACGTAGGCCCCGCCGGTGAACTTCCGGTCGGTCACCCGCACAAAGTCCTTCTTGCCCAGGTTCTCGATGGCGGTCACCTCGCCCTGCACGGACGCGATGTCCTTCTTGACCCCCTCGATGATGGCCTCCGGGGACTCTTCCTTGCCCCGATTGTCGAGAATGAAGGTGGCGCGATAGGTGCGTTGGGTCGGTTTCATGGTAAGTCTTTGCGATTGAGCTTGTTCATAGCCTGGTCGGCGCCGCAATCGAGCAGCACCTCCAGGCCTTGGACGTAAAGGTCGAGTTTTTGTTGTATTATAGTAAGTTGTTCGGGAGTAAAATTGGTAAGAACGTAGTCTTTGAGGTCGATTTCCGCCGGTTGCTTGGGGCCGATTCCCAGGCGAAACCGCGCAAAACCGTCCCCGAGGTGCTCCAGCAGGCTGGCGACGCCATTGTGGCCGCCGGCGCTGCCGGCGACCGACACCTTCAGGCGGCCGATCTCGATATTCATCTCGTCGTAAACCGCGGCCACCGCGCCAGCCGGCAGTTTGTGGAAGCGCGCCATCGCGCCCACCGCCCGGCCGCACTCATTCATGAAGGTGAGCGGTTTCATCAGCCAGAGGGTGCGGCCATCGGCCCGGTCCCACCGCGCGATGTCCGCCTCGAAGGAGGAATGCGCCCGCCAGGCGAGATTGCGCTTTTTTGCCAGCGCCTCGACGACGGTCCATCCCAGATTATGGCGGCTTTTCGCGTAGCTGCGGCCGGGGTTACCCAGGCCGGCCACAAGCGAGATAGTCATGACTCAAAGAACGATGAAACGGAAACGACAGGCGTTGGGCGCCTCCCCCCCGGCGCGTTATTTCTTCGCGGGGGCGGCGGGCTTGCCACCAGCGGCCGCAGCCATCCCTTTCGCAGGCGCAGCCGGAGCCGCGCCTTTCTTGTCGCCGCCCGCGGGCCCTGCCTTCGCATCGCCGCCCGCGGGTGCGGGGGTCTTGCCGTCGGCTGCAGGCGCGGCGCCGGGGGCTCCGGCGGCAGCCGGGGCTCCTTCGGCGGCAGCGGCGGTCGCGACCGGTGCTTCCGTGACGATCTCGGCCACGGGTTCGACACAGGCGACAACCGGCTGGCCCTTGCTGTCGAGAAATTCAACGCCGGCAATCGGCTTGAGCTCGCCGATCTTGATGGTCTGGCCGACATGGAGCTCGGAGACATCGACTTCGATGACGGCCGGCAGGTCTTTCGGCAGGCATCGGATGCGCAGCGCGTGCGAGGCAATTTCGAGCACGCCGGCCTCCTTCTTGACGCCGTAAGCCTCGCCCAGGACATGGACGGGCACGCGAATCTCGAAAGTCTCGTCCGGCTTCACCTCGTGGAGATCCACATGGAGGTATTTGTCCGTGATCGGATCGCGCTGGACCTCCTGCAGAAAGGAGAGCGCCTTTTCGGGGCGGTCGCCGCGCTGGAGCTCGATGAGCACCGAACGTCCGCTGACGGCCTTGACCAGGCGGAAGAACTCGGACCCCTCGATCTCGAGCTTCTCGGGACTGGTGTGCTTCCCGTAAAGAATCGCGGGAATGCGGTTGATCTTGCGGAGGCGGCGTGAGGCACTGCGGCCCGTCTGGGTCCGCGGCGCTACATTAAGTGTGAGCTGTGTCTTCATGGTTTCGTTCCCCCTGAGACCCCGGAAAGGGGGGCAGGCGTATTTGAAAGGGGTTCATAGGATAGAATTCCCCCTCCCAATGCAACCAAATTTAGAGACGCCTTCCCTTTCAAGATGACATGAGGCGACCAGAGACACGGAGGTAAATCCGTGCTCTGATCGCCTCTGTATGACTAACCTATCAATCGAAGGCGTCGTAATCAGCGACGCCTGCAATCGGACAAGCGCGGTGGTAACACCGCTGGCGGTGGCAATCAAGCTGGGGATTGACGTTCACGCCGACAGCTACGTGGTGGTGCGCCAGGTGGACCAGGCGGTGGCACAGCCGGCGCAGCGGTTTAACCTGGAAGGGCTGCTTGGTTTCGTGCGGCGCCAGGTGGCCGTAGCGCAAGCGGTGCACAGTTGCTATGAGGCAGGACCGTTTGGCTATGTTTTGCACCGGCAGCTGACGGCCTTGGGGGTGCATAATTTGGTGGTCCGGCCGCGGGACTGGAGCACGTACGGGGAGCGAGTGAAGACCGACAGCCGCGATGCGGCGGCCCTGTGTTCCTGCCTGGATCGTCATTTGGCGGGTAATCCCGGAGCCTTGGCGGTGATCCGGGTGCCCAGCGAAGCCGAAGAACAGCGGCGTGCGATCGGCCGCCAGCGCGCCAGCTTACAACAAGAGCGAGTGCGTTTGGCGCTCAAGGGTAAGAGTGCCGCGCTGTTGCGCGGGCACCGGCTGCCGAGGGAATGGTGGCGGGCCGGGGCTCTGCCCAAGCTGGCGGACGAGTTGCCGGCCGATTTGCATGCCCTGCTCCAACGCTGGCAGTCGATCATTCTGCCCATTGATGCCCAACTGCAGCAGTTAACCGCTCAGCTCGAACAGGCGGCCCCGACGGGACTGCCGATTGGGCTTGGGGCGATGAGCTGGGAGTTAATCACCCGTGAGGTCGGAGACTGGCATCGGTTTAACAATCGTCGCCAGGTCGCCAACTATACCGGCCTTTGCCCCAGCGAGCACTCTTCCGGGCCAACGCGCCTCCAGGGCTCGATCACCCGGCACGGCAATCCGCGGCTGCGCCATCTGCTGGTTGAAGCGGTCTGGCGGATGTTTCTGTTCCAACCGCAGTATCATGCCATTGTTAAATGGCGCGAAGCTCTCGCAGCTCACAAGCTGACACCAGGGCGCAAAAAGAAGATCATTGTGGCCATCGCCCGGCAACTGGCGGTGGATTTATGGCGACTGGGCACCAACCGCACGACAACGGCTCAACTCGGCCTCCACACCGCAGGATAAACTTTGGAGCGGCGGGCCGCCCGGACGCCCCACTGGGCGTGCCTCAACTCACGCCCGTTTTAAAGATTGG
>Ga0206877_10097_pt1 | contig 27180 bp, 19 predicted proteins | sample Alteio_BWOrgCont_7_FD_152623 | JGI IMG/M metagenome (GOLD analysis project Ga0206877, IMG submission 152623) | Enriched cells from forest soil in Barre Woods Harvard Forest LTER site, Petersham, Massachusetts, United States -... | ecosystem: Environmental > Terrestrial > Soil > Temperate forest >...
AACCCATTACTATTATCTACATGTACAAAGCCAACAAATTTATTACCCGATGATTTTCGTTGCTTTTCCATTTCTTCAAAAAGCTGGAATGCTTTTTGATTACTGCCTACCAAAACGGTATTAAAGCCTATTTTCCTGTTATGTATACGGTTATTGGTAAGTGTGGTAATTACCAGGTGGCCAATTGAAGTAATTAAAAACTGCAGCGCGAAAAGTGTAGAAACGGAAAGATAATAAGAATGATAATCAATTATACTATCGTTAAGGATAAGTGTAAAGAACAGTATTACAACACCAATTACATCTACAACAAATATCTGCTTTAGTTCTGCCACCCTCGACTTGCGGTAAACGTTGGCGTATAAACCCACAAGCGCATGCATAAGCACCCAAAAGAGAGGAATGATTATTAGTGCTTCAAAAAACTTTTTGTCGGGTTGAATGGAAACACGGTACCCATACTTTTGCGACTCGATATATATTTTCCTGAACAGCCAGAACAACGCCCATACACCTGCCGATAATATAAAGTCGACAATAACGTATTTTGCTATTTCGCGGGTTTTATTCATTATTTGTATCGGAGCACTTTTACGTTATCAAGGTATAATTGGGCCGGAGTTCCCTGAGCAGTACTCATGTATATGAAAATATTGAAATATGCATCATAATCAGGAGCTGCTGCAATACCTATAGTCGGTTGCAGGTTTATGTACATTTTCCTCCAGGTGCTGCTTGTGTCAACATATATTATCGGGTATGCCTGGCTTCTATATTGTGAATATATACCAACCTCAAAAACACAATTGCTTTTATAATTCAACTCCATAAATACAGCATTACCATTATTAAGCATTTTTATTGTATCAGTACACCCCGTATACTTCAAACCATTGGCAGCCCCGGTTAAATCTACTTCGCCCGATGCAAGCCCTTCGTACACATCATTCGGGTGAGAGCTTTTGTTTATTGGAAACATTGTTGTATCAGTTGTGCCAATACTGGTGTTGGTAGTGAATGTTGTTACTCCTGAAAAATCGCTCTCAAAATTTTCCATCAAGGCAAAATCGGTCCAACTTGCATATTCAGTACTTAGCTTAAACTTTGTTACTGCGCCTTGGGTAAGCTGTACATTGCTTACCGAGTATGGGGTGTAAAAGGGGTATTTTAGTCGGGTAGATGCCGTTCCGTTTTCTGAAATGCCGGCGAAAATGTCAATTTTATGTTTGCCAGTGGTCGCAATGGCTGGGAAGGTAGAAGGCAATTGAAAAGCGCCCACGGGGTTATCATCAACGTAAACCCACGCACAATTTATTCCGTTGGATGCAGTACCCTGAACAGATTGATTGGTTATAATAAGCGGAATACTATCAATATGGCCATAGCATGGAATAATCTCGGGCGGGTTGAATAAACTGCACGAAGAAATGGAGGTGCATACCACCAATAAAAAAAATATAAAAAACAGAAAATAATTTTTCGCCATTATAGTTACAACGTATTGATATTGATTTTAGTATGCCCTGCAGAAAATAATTTAGGTAGTCTGCAAAAAGTTGATCTTTTCTATCACTTTATAGGCTACTTCAAGGGCTTTTGCCCCATCTTCAATGGTTACCCGGGTGGGCTGGTTATTTACTATTGAATCGGCAAAGGTTGAAAGTTCCATTCGAATGGCATTATTGGCATGAATAGCAGGCTGTTCCAGGTATATCTGCTTCTTTTTCTTGTCCTTACCCACTTCAATGGTCATCGAAAACGGGTCCACTGGGGCATCGGCTGCCACATCTTTAATTTTAACCACCTCGGTTTTATGTGCAAGCATATCTACCGATATGTAGGCATCCTTCTGGAACATGCGTATCTTTCTCATGTTCTTTAACGATATGCGGCTGGCAGTAAGGTTTGCTACACAACCATTATCGAATTCAATACGGGCGTTAGCTATATCGGGCGTTTCGCTCACAATGGCTACACCACTGGCACTTATACGTTTAACATCGCTTTTTACAATGCTGAGTATTATGTCCAGGTCATGTATCATCAGGTCCAATACCACCGAAACATCCGTACCTCTCGGGTTGAACTGTGCCAATCTATGGGCTTCAATGAACATAGGCTGGTCGCACTTATCACTTACTGCCAAAAAGGCAGGGTTAAACCGTTCCACGTGCCCAACCTGGGCCTTAATATTAGCCTCGTTAGCCAGCGATACCAGGCTTTTAGCCTCCGCAACAGTACCGGCAAGTGGTTTTTCAATAAAAACATGCTTCGACTGTTTTATTGCTGCCGTAGCGCAATCGAAATGGTAAATGGTAGGTACAACAATATCAACAACATCAACCGCTTTAATAAGCTCATCCATGGAAGCAAACGCTTTTACCTGCAACTCTGCCGAAACTGCCTGGCAAACCGCCTCATCAGTATCAAAAAAGCCAATTAACTGATAGGCAGGTATCTCCTTTATCTGTTTAATATGGATCTTACCCAGGTGCCCTGCTCCTATTACCCCAATTTTAAGCATGTTCGTATAATTTGTTCGGCAAAATTAAAAAGTTTAGAGGTGTAAAGATTTAATAATTTTGCCCTATGGAAGATACTTTTAAACATCAGGCCCTTCGAAAAAACCTTGTTCAGGAGCTAAAGCAAAAAGGCATTAAAAGCATTGCAGTATTGCAGGCTATAGATAAAGTTCCACGTCATTTGTTCATGGATAGTTCTTTCCTTAAGTTTGCTTACCAGGACAATGCTTTTCAGATAGGTGAAGGCCAGACTATTTCACAACCTTTTACGGTTGCATATCAATCAGAATTATTGAACATACGTAAAGGAGATACAGTACTTGAAATAGGTACAGGCTCGGGATACCAATCGGCTGTATTAAGCGCATTGGGTGCCAAGGTATTTTCAATAGAACGGCATAAAAAACTGAGCGATACGGCAAAAGTAATGCTGGAAAAGTTGGGTTGTACTGTAAAATGCTTTTATGGCGATGGGTATAAAGGCTTACCCGCATTTGCACCCTTTGACAGAGTAATAGTTACCGCAGCTGCCCCTTATATTCCCCAGGATCTTTTAAAACAATTGAAAACAGGTGGAATTTTGGTTATACCGGAAGGCGAAGGTAAAACGCAGATAATGAAGCGGATAAAGAAAGTTGCTGAGAATGAATACAAAACGGAAGAGTTCGGAAACTTCTCTTTTGTACCTATGTTAAAGTCTACCGATTGGGATAACAAAAACATATAGATAGCATTACTTATCAACATTTTATGGTTAGTAATACATGGCATAAGTTAACACAATACAACAAGGCTTTCTCAGTATATTTGCACGCATAAACCAAAACACAACTTTACATGAAAAAAATCATCTTAACAGCAGCCCTTGCAATAACCACTTTTGGTGTGTTTGCACAAGGCTCTGATCAACTTGTTTCAAAGAAGGGCGAAATGTTTCTTCCTGAAGCAGGAGACTGGGCAGTAAGTTTCAGTGCAGCTCCTTTCCTTAACTATGTAGGAAATCTTTTTTCAGGTGCAACTGCATCTAACACAGCTCCTACTGCTAACTTCCTCAATGGTAACAATACCATTATAGGTAAGTACTATGTAGATGCTCAAACAGCATACCGTGGCTTATTAAGAATCGGTATCAACAGCCAGGGAACTGATAACCTGGTAGCTGATGACGTGGCTAGGGCAGCAGATCCTACTTCTACATCAACCGTAACCGACCATTGGGCAGCAGCTCAACACTTCATCGGACTTGGTGTTGGTATGGAAAAAAGAAGAGGTAAAACACGTTTACAAGGTTATTATGGTGGTGAATTTATGTTTGCGCTATCGGGTTCAACCAATACCTATACCTATGGTAATGCTTTCACCAGCAAAGACCAACTTCCTACCTCTACAAATTGGCCTGGTTTAACTTCAGGTGGTACCAATCAACGTACACTTGAAAGCGATCAAGGTGGTACTTTCGGTATCAGTCTTCAAGGATTCATTGGTTTTGAATATTTCTTCATGCCAAAGATCTCTGTAGGTGGTGAATACACATGGGGTATCAATTTCCAATCAACAGCTCAAGGTACACAAACTGTAGAAGCTGCTAACGGAACAACCTCTACATCTACCACGACACATACCGGTGCTACAAGTAACTTTAGCTTAGACTCAGGTATCAACAATCCTTGGGGAGCTCCAGCTGGAAACTTGTATATCAATTTCCACTTTTAGTAGAACAGTCCTTATTAATAAAAAAGCCTCCCGAGCATTCGGGGGGCTTTTTTATTTAAGGCAATTTATTTTATTCTACATTAAACCTACCCGATGAAATCAATGAACCATCTTCTAATATAATCCTATATACATAAATTCCTTGGCTAGGCTGACCTAGATTAATTTTAGTATTGGTTGAATTAAGTTTCGCAGTGTAGATTTCCTGCCCTAAAATACTATACACCTCGATTTTAGAATTAGTAATTGGATTATGAAGCTCTACAGTGAATATTCCATTATTAGGGCTTGGATAAATTTTAGCAGAATTATTATCAATCACCTGACCTACACCTTCTAGCCTAGTTGGTGGAATTGACCATTTAGCAATACGTTGGATACTTGTACTTCCACCTGCAGAGGTGAAAGAACCACCAACATACATATAACTATCGGTGCCATCCACAGCCAGTGCGAAAACATCGTTATTGGTTCCATTATTTGTACCTGAACCGAGAGAATACCAAGTAGTTCCTCCAACATAAAACGCAACATGGTTAACCGTAGTTCCATTAGCAGTAGTAAAATCACCTCCTGCATAGAGGTAATACCCAGTACCATCCAAAGCGAATGAAAGAACATAGCTATTCATTCCACTTCCGATAGCAGACCAAGTACTTCCATTCCATACTGCGATATATTTTGCGCTAGTACCACCTGCAGTAGTAAAATTTCCACCGGCATATAAATTCCCGTTAAAGACGATTAACGCATTAACATTCGCATTCATTCCACTTCCAACAGCAGACCACGTTGTACCATTCCATTTAGCAATATAGTTGGCAGTAGTACCACCACCATTTACTGATGTGAAATGACCACCAGCATATAAATCACCATTATATTCAACTAAGGAGTATATGGAAGCACTGAACAGGCCTCCAATTGCAGACCAAGATGAGCCACTATATTCCTCAACTTTATCGTTGTCTCCTCCTTGATACAAATTACCACTACCATCTAATGTAAAAGCCCTAGTATTTGCCCCGATATAACCAATGCTCGATAATGAAGTTCCGTTCCAATTATAAATATAATTAAATGCTCCTCCAACGGCAACACCACTACTATATTTTTCAAGAGCTAGAACAGAAGACCCTAGAATACTAGTAGTGCCTAACGAAGACCAAGATGTTCCATTCCATTTATCAATATAACTTTCATCATTTCCAAGATCAAAACTTCCTCCAGCTATAAGTGTACTCCCATCAAAAGCTAATGATTCGACTGTATTAGTGATTACACTACCATCGCCAACAGCAGACCATGTCTGTGCATATAATTGATTAGGTGAATACATAATAAAGCTAGAGCTAAATAAAATTAATAGTGTTTTAAGATTAAACTTTTTCATGATTTAAGATTTAAATTGTTTATAATGGTAAAATAATCATCATAAACCTAATGTATCTATCTGATATACAATATGGTATAAATACGTAGGTATTTACACCTAAAAAAATGCTCAAAGATTTGATATTGGGCTTCTTCTAATAAATAGAAGAAAATTATTTTATCTTCCTGCCAAGGTTACGCTGCAGTTCACGTTTCTTAATTGTATCGCGTTTATCGTATTGCTTTTTACCTTTTGCCAATGCTATTTCAAGCTTGGCCCAACCGCCCTCGTTTATAAAAAGCTTTAAGGGCACTATAGCCATGCCATCGGTAAATGAGTTCGATATCTTTTTCAGTTCCCGTTTGTGTAATAACAGCTTCCTATCGCGCAAGGGGGCGTGATTATAAAAAGATGCCTTGCCATATTCTGTAATATGCAAACCCTTCACAAACAGTTCACCCTTCTCAAAAAAACAAAAGGCTTCTGTAATAGTTGCTTTACCTTCACGTATTGATTTTATTTCAGTGCCCAGCAGTTTTATTCCTGCTATGTAAGTATTAAGCAAGGCATACTCAAATGAAGCTTTACGGTTCTTAATATTTATCTGTTTCTCCTTTTCCACAAATTCAACTATATAGTCCTTATCTGATAATATACATTTTACCCCAGCCTTTATTGAAGTACGAATCGGCTTCAGTAGCCATGTGATCAATGCTTTGGTTATCGATAGATGTAGTTACCTTATACAGGTAAACACCATTTGCCAGCTTGCTGCCAAACTGGTCGGTACCATCCCATGCATATTGTGTTATGTTACGACCAATGTGCAAGGTGCCTAATTCATTTTCAGTTATCTCACGTACTACTTTCCCTGTTATAGTCATTATCTGTATTTTGAAATAGGTTGGTAACTGATCACCTGTAATAGTAAATACAAACCGTGTAGATGTAGAGAACGGGTTCGGGTAGTTAAGTATATTAGTTATAGTTGACTTATTAATTACTACAAAATCTACCTTATACGAATTGCTTGCAGCCAAGTTGCCCGACTGGTCAGCCGCCTGCACTGTCAGTTCATACGTTCCATCACTCAATGCAGGTTCATACTGTACCTTACATCTGTTATCGGGTAATACAGCCGGGGTAAACTGCAACTGATTAAAATATATACGCTGCGGAACAGGGTTACTTACATTTCGTATATATACTGCGAATTTACCCGTGTCGCTATAATTCAATACAAGGAACTTATTATTGCTTGTAAGCTCCATCAGAATATTGGGATGCGGAGATACAATATCGTTATTCAGAATATGTATCCCATCAAATGTAACATCGAGCAATGGGCTGTTCTTATTACCTTCCGCCACAAACGTTTTCCTTACATAGTTATTAAAGTAATATTCCTCAGGCCTTGTTTGAGATAAGTACGGAGGGTTTACTTCGAGCCAGATATTATTGCTTCCATTGTATGGGTTCGATGAGGTTTTTGAAGATATCATGGTTGTATCTCCGGGGTTTAATTTTTTAGTAGGCTTCAGGCCTGCAATATAATGTGAGGTGCCATTCGGATCAACTACCCATGAATTCACCATCATGCTATCCATTGCATAATCGCCCACATTTTGTACAACAGTTCTAAAACGAACGGTATCGCCACCATATAATGTGTCCTTATAAAACGAATAATATATAGACGGATTAACTGCTACCTCAGGCACAGGAGTGTAAAATACCTGCCACTTGTTCATCTGTGCCGGTGTATGTGTAACCGCATCTTTCGTATACAGCATAAACTGCAGGTACGGATATTGTTTAGGGTTCACTGAGCTTACATACATATTAGCCACTGCAGGTGTTACACCTTTTACCAGTATCGAAGCGTTTCCGTTAACATCAATTGTATTTATATTCAATCGTACACTATCCACGGCATTTTTTACAAGCGGGTGCTGCCTCCACGACACAGAATCCCATTTTTGTGCAGGGCCTATAATAGGGCTTACCATACTTCCGAATGAATTGTTATTGGAAAGGTTTGTTGTAAATGTTAGTGTAGAAGTTGAGTTAACTCCTATATATAATTTTGCTGAAGCCGGATTCCCTTTTTGAACAAAAAAGAGCCATGGCACAGTATCAGGTGTTGTTAAAATAACAGGATTTGCACCCAGCTTGATCAGGTCCGTCTTTAATTTTGCCTGGGTACTACTCAACATCGATTCACGGAAGCTATACATCAAAATATAATCGCCATTCGGAATGGTATTACCACCTAATACATTTTCAAGCCCGTGAATAGCATTGGAGTCATTGTACCAGAATAAGAACCTGTTGTCGGGGTAATTGCAAAAAGATGAAGAAGACCCATTATCGTTACTGAAATTATAACTCTGGGTTGACCAAGGGTTAAGGCTCACAGCATCTATTACTGCAAGGTTAAATGCAGGTGTTGGCGTACAACTATTCGATGCAGCCACATTCAGATCGAGCGTATAGCCGGTTGCAAATGCACCCCCCGGGTATGTTGAAAGATACGGCCCCAGCGGAAGGCCAACTGTTGTAGCTGTGAGCGTTTTACCGGTCGGGTTAAACACCCAGTCGCGCTGACTAATATTTTGTTGCAGATACGTATACTGGTTATTTTCAAACTGAAAATAGTGCGATTGCCCCCAGCCTGATTTTCCACGTATATACTGAAATGAACTGTTCTGCCAGCCATAGTCTTTTATATCACTTGTGTCGCGCCGCACACGCCAGTAATACACGGTACTGTCTTTTAACATAAGCTGTACCGTACCCTTTGTAGGGTTAGTAATAATAGGTGGTGCAAATGGTGTGCTTACCCAAGCATTCCATGGTGCGCGTATCACTCCGCCTTTGGCATTAATTACCATCGATTTCAGGAAACCACTGCTAAAGTTTATGGTAGTGTCTACCTGAAAAACATAATTATGGGCCGATGCAAACGGGTCACCGGTAGAAGCTTTAAGGGTTGCAGTATCTTTAGGTATTATGGCAAAATTGTAAGGATATATAGGAATTATATCTCCCGATGTTATCAGTACACTGATCTTTGATACATCGTTATTCGACTTTGTAATTTCTTTCAACAGGTTAGCAGGGTCAACCTTAACCGAAAAGTAATTCATCCCCACTCCGTTTATCTTATCTACCGGATAGGTAAGTATAGTATCACGACGATAGTAAATTCCATTCAATGTAATGTTCCTGGTAACAACTGAATTATTGCCCGGAAGGATACGGTCTATTTCAATCTGCACCGGTTGGTTTACCGCCTTGGCAAGGTTCAATATACTTAGCTTAACCTTAAAAGAATCTATTTGTGTTGTAACGTTCGATGGAATGAATGTAAGGCTGGTATCGGTAACTGCATAGTCTGGCAACGAATCATTTGGGGCAATGGTAATGGCAGGGTCACCATCTAACTGCATTTGTAAGGCAATGTCATAATACATCCTGATGTCTGCAAGACCACCTGCATTTTCAATTGCTCCTGCGGTTTTTTGCATACAACTTCCCATAGTGTTACCATACAGTGTTGTTGAAAAATTCTTGTACAGGAACTGTGAATAAACCCCCAAATGAAACAATTCACCCAGCGCATCCATGGCAACGAACCCGATAGAACCTTTTTGATCGAGCACAAATTGTTCACTTGTACTTGAAATAGCACCACCTGAAGGCTCATAAACATCACCTGACAGGCAAGCCAGTGCCAATACCATAGGGTATTTACCAACATTATTATAGTCAGAGGGCGCATCAAGGTTAATGTCGAAATTAGTTCCTGAGGCATGGCCGAAAAAAGTCATAAGTGCAACACCATTATTAATAAGGTTGCTAATAGAATCAGACAATGTTATTTGAATAGGTGATGTCGAAGTTTTTTGAATGGTATATACATTAGCACCTAGGTAAACTCCTTCTGCATAGGCAGAGTCTACTGCCAGGAAACTCATAATTGCATTATGCTCAGGCCCCGAATTTCCACCTGCAAAATGAATAATATTCTTCATCCATAAAGCCGGCGTATTTCCCTCATACGTTTTTACCTTGTTCAGGTAATACATTACTTCAGTACCATTTGTAGCAGGCAATCTGCCGGTTGGTATAGCTGGCTCAACCGAAGTGGAACCAAATGATGGATTTAAACCTGCGGTTAACAACATATCAGATGAAGGAGACCCAAACGATGGAACAAGTGTGGCATTATAGTTGCCTGTATCTTGCCTATACAAATTTGAGTGAATAGCTTTACCGATAAGGAACAAACCGGCAGGTGGTGAGTTAACAGCCGACTTACTGATTATATAACTGCAAAAATTGCGAATAGCTAAAGGATCTTTTACTATACCATAACAAAACTGGTCATACAACTCTTCAACATTTGCAAACACAACATTGGTTCCGTACTTATGTTGCCTGTACGATGCATAAGCATTAGCTTCAGACTCAAGTACTGATGGATATACTATTATATAAGCCGATTTATATGCACTGTTAAAAGAAGTAAATCGCCCATTGCCGTTCACCCCGACCGGTATAAGCTTAGCAACCTTGTTTACCTGCGCATCAGCTGTTATATAGCATTGCCTGGTTGAATTAGGAGTATTGGGCATTAATACTTTAAAGCCTGCTTTTTGTGTAACCATGTATCTGCTGTGGTTGGTCATATCGTATAAACGAACTGTATCACCTGCACCTACACTAAGATTGCTGAGGTCAAGATATGTTTTTGCTTCAGCAGTAGTATCGTTTACAAACATCATAAAGTTTGATGCGCCTCCTAAATTGGTAGTATGCGGGTATTGAACAAATACATACGATACTCCTGAATAATTACCGTTAGTTGCAATTGCTATAGGTGCACTATAAAATGTAATAGAAGGGGAAGTACCCACTAATTTACTGGCAGGAACATTATACTTTTCCAGGAACGGAGCAAAGGCAGCAAAAGTAACATCAGTAAGATAGCCGGACGCCCATGAAGCACTAACCTTCATTTCATGATCAGGAGGGCTGTTATCACCTATTGTTGATTGCCCTTCAAAGAAAGTGTTTACACTGGCAGTGGGGCCGTTTGCGTAAACATTGCTAACACCTGTAAGGTTAATTGTTTGTGTACCACCCATTGGAATTTCATTGAAGAACCATCCTGTAGCATACGTGTATCTCGAGTCATTAACATCATCCCCGCCTACCGGATGCCTTGCACCGGCACAGTAATAATTATTCCCGAAGTTTACGGATTGCGCCATAAAATACGGGAAGGCAGTATTTGAAGAGAAAGTTGTATCAGTTACTGCAACTGTCATTCTTCTGTTAGTACCAGGAGAGTTGTTCCATGTAAGGTAATAGGTTGAAGTATCGTTGAACATACTATAGTACGGGTTAGGTACCTCGCTGATATTACTATCAGGATATGCGGTTATGCCTGCATATAGCATAGAGTCAGATGCTACAACATCATTTTTTATTAATGCGCCTGTATTATGCTGGCCGTAGAACTCAATATAATCACCTCCGGTTTTGGGGCCGTTAAACACACCATCAGCCTCTCCCCGCACATAAATATATTGCTCCTGTCCGTGAAAGAATACTTGAAAAGTACGCGGATCAACAAATGCCAGCGGAATACCGGCAGCGGCCAGTGTTGCAGAATCTAAACGGTAAATACCGTCTTTAACAACTTTTATCTTATAATAATTCTGTGAGTAAACAATCCACTTATTAGCCTGTGCAAAAACAAGAATAGGAGCAAGAATACATACTAATGAGAGGTATAATTTCTTCATTTATGTTTTCTTATTAATATCAAACTTTATAGAAAAAATGTTTGAGTATAGGGCCACCGATGCGTTACCAATATTGGTTAGGGCATAATCGAGCGAGAAAGATTTTATTTTGATCCCTACCCCGAAATCAGGCTGAACGGTTGTAATAGCCTTACCGGTTACATCGGTACTGTTCTGAACATTACTAACGCCTCCGCGTAAAAATATAAAACCCTTATACCCAATTTCGAGCCCAAAGTGAGGGTCAACGCTTACCGGGTTTGAACTGATAAGGGTATTTCTTTTACCATCAAAGGTTATGTCTGTTCCCAATTCGGTTAATAGCGATACTTTATCTCCGAACATCTTAAACTTTCTGCCTGCGCCTAATAATAAACGTGGCAAAGTTACTTCCACGCCATCTTCAGGAATTGTATTGCCTGTTTCCTGGAACACTTGCTGGGTTGCCTGGTCAAGTGTATAGGTCCATGCATTAAATGTTGAAGTAGCATCGCGCAATACAGCGCCGAACAGCCATTGCTTGTATTTATACTGCGAGCCTATATCAAAACCAAAGCCCCATGCGCCAGCAAAATCACCCACTACCCTACGCACTATTTTAACATTCACACCCATTTGCAAACCCGGTATGCCATAATTACGGGCATAGGAAAGAAGAAAGCCATAATCGGCTGCTGAGAAAGAAGTGATATTATTATAATCAACATTTCCCGATGCATCTATCAACTGAGTAGTATTAGGTATATCATCTACACCAAACCGGATAGCAGTAAACCCAAATACACTGTTACTATCAATTCGATATGACAAAGCACCATAATCGTACTTGGCAATACCGGCAAAATATTCAGCATGCATGAGTGAAAACTCCATATTGCTTTTAATATTCAGCAAACCAGCAGGGTTCCAATAGCCGGCTGTTACATCATCAACCGATGATACTACCGAATTACCCATAGACAATGCTCTGGCACTCACGCCAATCTGCAAAAATTCATCACTGTATTTAGGCGCCTGGGCATTAACAATGGTAAACGAGCATAAAAATGCTATACTAAGCAATAGTTTTATCTTCCTCATATCTTCAACAAATATAATAAATTATGTGCTAAATAACTGCTAAAAGCCATGATTATTGCATTAAATGAAGGATATTGTTGAATAATGGCCCGTATAGGTTTTACTGGCAATATTTTTTTAAAGAGTCCTTAGCATACTCACTACCAAGCCTGATTGCTTGATTCAAATCTAAACAGCAACCGTTTTTGTCCCCTAATTTCATTTTTGCATATGCTCTATTGTTATAGGAGTCCATATCAGTAGAATCTAATTCAATAGCTTTTCCAAAATCCACTATTGCATCATTATATTTCTTCATGGCACTTTCTGTTCTCCCACGATTATAATATGCATAAGTAAAAACGGGATCTAACTTAATACTTTTGTTATAATTCTGAATTGCTCTTTCATAATTTTTCAATTTAAATTCAGCTAATCCTGTATTATAATAAGGTATTGGCTCAGTAGAGTCCAGTTCTATAGCTTTACTGTAATCTTTTATCGCATCAGTGTATTCATTAAGTAAGTATTTTACGAATCCTCTATTCTCATATGCAAGTGTAGCATATGGATCTAATTTAATTGCTTCATCATAATTGTCAATTGCAAGTGCATAGCTTTTCAACCCATAGTACGCGTCTCCTAAGTGGCAATATGAAATTGCATCATTTGGATCTAATTGAATTGCCGTCTGGCAATCTTGGATTGCTGTTACATAATCATGCCCATGTATATATATCAATGCACGATTGCTATATGCAATTCTATAGTTAGGGTTGAGCTTAATAGCTTTAAATAAATCGCTTAGGGCGTCTTTGTAATCTTTGTTCCCATCTTCCAACATTCCGCGATTATTATAGGCTGGAGCATAATCTGGTTTCAATTCAATTGCCTTATTATAATCATTCAATGCATCTTTATGGTTATTCATATCTTCTTCCAGGCTTCCCCTTCCAACATAAGAATTTGCAAAATTTGGGTTGATTTCAATAGCCTTATCAAAATCTTGCTTAGCTCCTTGGTAATCTTTCATCTCTTGCCTAGTCGCGCCTCTGTCAGTATAGGCTATAACATAATCCGGGTCCAGCTTAATTGCTTTGTCATAATCTTCTAATGCTGCCCGATAATTCTTTTTCGAATCCTCAGCTTCACCCTTTTTGACAAAATTTATTGCCTCTACATTTGAACAGGCATAGAACAAACAAGCAATTCCGTATACAATTAAAACATTCTTCATTCGAAATCTTAAATCTACTATTCTGAAATTATTTTTACTGGCAATATTTCTTATACTCTTCTTTCGCACTGCCATCACCCATATCACTTGCTTTTTTAAGGTCAGCACAGGCGTCTTCTTTATCTCCATCCTGTTCCTTAGCTATTCCCCTATCGTAATACGCAACTCTATCTTTAGGAGCCAGGCCTATCGCTACATCATAATCAGTAATAGCATCCTTGTACATATTCAATCGGTATTCCGATATTCCACGAGTTACATAAGCAGTTTCATCTTTTGAATCGAGCGAAATTGCTTTGGTGCAATCTTTTATAGCATCTGTGTTCTGCCCCTCATGGTGTTCGGCCAGGGCACGATCTACGTATGCTGTTTCATCATTAGGGTCGAGCTCAGTTGCTTTGTTATAATCTTGCATGGCACCCTGGTAATCGTCGGAATGTGTTTTGGTTAAGCCACGGTTAACATACGCACTTTCATATGTAGGGTCAAGTTCAATAGCCTTATTAAAATCGAGTGTAGCAGCAGTGTAGCTACCCAGATGCATTTTTGATGTAGCCCTATCGTAAAATGTAGTTGCCGATTTAGAATCGAGTTCTATGGCTTTGTCATACGCAACAATTGCAGCTTTTGAATCGAAGATCCTTTCTTTCAATAATCCAATGTATATGTAAGCATTTGCAAAGTTTGGCTCCATACTTACATATTTAGTAAAGTCTTTTATTCCTTCGTAATTATCTTTTGCATGGTATTTCGATATTCCACGATAATAATACGCATTGGCATAATTTGAATCGAGTTGAATGGCCTGGTCGAAATCCGCTATAGCTTCCTTGTATTTTTTAAGGGAGTCATCAGCCTTTCCTTTTTTCATAAATGAAGATGCCTGTGAATAGGCATTGTTAATTGAAAAAGAAAGTAATACGACAGCAAGTATAATTTTTTTCATGAAAAGTATGAGATGAGTTATTTGTTTCAAAGCTACAATACAAATTTACATCGTATGAAATTTGCCATACTAATTATTAACCGGTCAAATTACGAGCCCTTCAGGCCTTGCTGCTAATTATGAATATTAAATTTATAATTACTACATTTGCTCTTATCCATTCATTAAAATTAATCACCATGAAAAAGAAAAACTCACCTTTTATTTACTTAGCCCTTCTTGTGCTCATTTTTACGGTTTGCAGCCGAAATATTTCAGCACAGAATATTTCAAAAAGTGAGCAAAATGAACAAGTGTTGGCTTACTGGAAACAAATGCAACATTTTGTAAAAAAGAAGCTTGCTATAAGTAAAGAAGAGAATATTACTTTTTTCAGGTTTTATAGTACTTCAGTAGATTCAGACAACATAATCTTCAACAAGCAGGTTAGAAGCGGTGCGCTGAATATTACAAATGTTGGAAACTATATTGATAACATAGTAAACAAATACGTAAATAAATACAGCCAATTTCTGCGTATAAAAAAAGAATACCCTTCTTCTATTGAGGAATATTCTTCACTTGTAAAATCACCACAAGGCATTTGCTCGGGAGGCTGTAATAATATTGGTTTTGAAACCGGAACACTTAGCGGTTGGAACGCTTATTATGCACAAAATAATTCTGGTTCTTCTTTTAACTTTTCAGCCAGTACAGGTGGGCCTTGTGCTAATGTTACCGGTGCAGCGAATGATCCAACAACTAATATATCAGGAGCTCCTACAGATTACCAGGTAGAAATAATGAACGGTGGTTTTGATGGAGTTGTTCCTTCCGTTCCAAGAGTTTCTCCTTTTGGTGGAAATTATTCTGTTCGACTGGGCGATTCTACAAACCCTAATCAGGGAATGGCCATACTTAATCAAACTTTTATGGTAACTGATGCGAATGATGCTTTCACATACCAGTATGCTCTGTTTCTTGAAAACCCAAGCCACCCTTATCATGAGCAACCATTTTTTCGTGTTACATTCCTCGATCAGAATGGCGATACGATCGCATGCACCAGCCAATTTATTTTATCCGGATCAAATATTGGCTTTAAGGCTGCTTACTACCCTGCTAACGGAGATTCCGTTTATTATAAAAACTGGACAAGTGTACTTGCTCCACTTAATCGCTACAAAGGGCAATGCGTAACGGTGCAGTTTGAAGTAGCGGATTGTGCATTAGGCGCGCATTTTGGCTATGTTTATATTGATGCAACCTGTAATGCTATGGCAATAGCACAATCTTCTCCTGTTTTATGTGGCAAATCAACTATAACACTTACAGCCCCTGCCGCTGCAGGATCTTATACATGGGCAGGCCCAAAAAATGGAATAGTTGGTTCTAATACCACTCAGTCTATTAATATAGATACTGTTGGAGTATATAGCGTGATCATTACAAACACTTATAGTACTTCTTGTCCCGATACTATTTACGATACCGTAAAGGGCACCTTAGCTATGCCTAGTTTTAAAACAACTACATCCTGTTTAGGTACCCCAACACAATTCACTAATACATCCAATCCATTATCGGGGGCTGGTGTTAAATTCTATTGGGATTTTTATGGAACAGGGACACACAATGACTCTACCCTCAGCCCAGCTTATACGTATACTGCATCCGGAACATATAATGTAAAGCTCACGGAAACAGATGGGGCATGCAGTGCCCTTGACAGTGCTAAGGTTATTGTAAATGCACTGCCAACTATAACCATAAGCTCTTCTATTGCCAATGATACAGTTTGTTCTGGTGGAGCTATTACCTTATCAGGTAACGGAGCTATTTCATACGCATGGAGCGGTGGCATTACCAACGGAGTTCAATTCTCTCCTCTATCTTCAAGTAAATACATTATTACAGGAACAGATGCTAACGGTTGTAAGAATAAGGATAGTGTAACCGTTGTTACAAGTGTAAATGCTTTACCTACTATTACAATAACATCTTCTCCTGCAAATGATATAGTTTGCCCAGGCAGCCCTGTAACACTTTCGGGTAATGGAGGGAAAACATATAGCTGGTCAGGTGGCATTACAAATGCTACTCCATTTACACCTACCTCAACTAATAAGTACATACTAACAGGTACCGATGCAAATGGTTGCAGTAATAAAGATAGTGTTCTCGTTACAGTAGATAAACCTGCCATCACCATTATAGCATCTCCTGCAAATGGAATTGTATGTACAGGTAACAGCATTACGCTTTCAGGAAGCGGAGGCACAGGATACGCATGGTCAGGTGGTATTACTAATGGTACTCCTTTTACTCCTGTTTCATCAGGCAAATACATTGTTATAGGTACCGATGCAAATAGTTGCAGTAATAAAGACAGTATTAATGTTACAGTGGATAATGTTATTATTACAATAACCTCGTCCCCTATTAACGATACAGTTTGTACCGGTGGACATATAACTCTTTCAGGTAACGGAGGCACAAATTATGTATGGAGTGGCGGCATCACTAACGCAATACCTTTTTCACCAAGCTCATCAGGTAAATATGTGGTTACAGGTACTGATGCAAATGGTTGCGGCAATAAAGACAGCGTGAATGTAGTTGCGGGCACAGGAGCGCTTCCAACAATTACAACCACATCATCTCCGGCCAGTGATACAATCTGCAAGGGAAGCTCAATAACCCTTTCAGGTAATGGAGGTTATTCGTATGGTTGGTCGGGTGGTATAACTAATGCTGTTGCCTTTACTCCTTCCTCATCAGGCAAATATATTGTTACGGGTACCAGTGCTAATGGTTGCAGTAATACAGATACCGTAAATGTGGTAGTGAACCCATTACCGGTTATAACAGTGGGTGGCCAAAGCCTTATAACATCAGGAACGCTCGATACACTTACAGCAAGTGGAGGCGTTTCGTATATATGGATTACAGGCAGCACTAATGATACTACAATAGTTGCTCCTACTGTTTTAACCAAATACACCGTAACAGGTACCGATGTAAATGGTTGCTCCGACACTGCGAGTTTTACAGTTACTATAAAAACAATAACCGGTGTAAACAATATCGATATTACTAATGGAATGAATCTGTTCCCTAACCCTGCAAGCCAGGAACTGAACCTTACTTTTAATTTAACTGGCAAGACATTGGCAGTCGTGATTAAGATTGCTGATGTTTCGGGAAAAGAATGGATAACAATGAAGACCAACCTCAACGGAAATCAAACAGTGCCGGTAGATATATCTAAACTTGCCACCGGTACATATTTTGTGCGGGTAGAAACAGGTTCATCAATAAAAACAATTAAGTTTATTAAGAACTAAAAACAGCGAAATTAAAAGCAAAAAAGCCCCGTAGCAAATGCTACGGGGCTTTTTTATTTAAACCATTTCTTTTAGTGAAGTTTCGATTCAATAATGCTCAAAAATTCCTTGCGTGTTTTATCGCTTGAAAGGAATTCGCCTGTAAAAGCTGAGGTAGTAGTAACTGAGTTTTGCTTTTGCACACCACGCATTTGCATACACAAATGCTGTGCCTCTATAACAACAGCTACACCCATTGGCTCTAATGTATCCTGTATACAATCACGTATCTGGTCGGTAAGTCTTTCCTGTACCTGAAGCCTTCTTGAAAAAGCATCAACCACACGTGGTATTTTACTTAAACCCACTACTCTTCCGTTAGGTATATATGCAATATGAGCCTTGCCAAAAAATGGCAGCATATGATGTTCGCAAAGCGAGTATATCTCAATATCTTTTACTACAACCATCTGGCTGTATTTTTCCTTAAACATAGCCGAACGCAGCATCTCAGCCGGATTCAGTCCATACCCATGCAATAAGAACTGCATGGCCTTAGCCACACGTTCAGGGGTTTTAAGCAGACCCTCACGTTTTGGGTTTTCACCCAGGTCTTCAATAATGCTCTTATATTTTTCCGAAACAACTTTAACCAAGTCATGATCGTAGTTATCGTGCTTAGAGTATCCCTTAAATTTTTTAGCTTGTTTTTTTGCAGCCATGCTTATTTATTTTCCGCCAAAATATTCCGCAACGTTATTCTCTGTCTCTTGCAATTTAATACTATGTAGCTTGCAACCCAGCTTGGCAATTGGCTTTTCCAATTGCTCCCAAAAAGCAACAATAATATTTTCAGTGCTCGACATTTGCCCTTTCAAAAAAGGAACATCAAGGTTGAAGTTCTTATGATCAACCTTATCAATTATCTGCTTCTTTATAAGAACGCTTAATGCTCTCAGGTCAACTACAAAGCCTGTGTCTTTATTCATATTACCTTTTACGGTAACAAAAAGCTCGTAGTTGTGTCCATGCCAATTCGGATTGGCACAGGCACCAAATACTTCATTGTTCTTTTTATCACTCCATTTCGGATTGTAAACTCTATGTGCTGCATTAAAGCACTCTCTACGTGTTACGTACATCATAATGGGCACAAAGGTATCAGAAAATTGTTCTCGTTAATTCTTCTTTTCACTACTTGGTTCATCAATAAAAGCGTGCTCAAGTTTAAGCGGGTTCTTTACGAACTCATCCAGCAAAGCATAGTCAAGTACTTCTCTCATTTTATCTACGTAAATGAACTTAAGATCTTTCAAATACTTTGGATTGATATCATCTATATCTCTCTTATTGGCAGCCGGAAGAATAATTTCCTTTATACCTGCACGCTTTGCAGCAAGTATCTTTTCTTTTATTCCACCAACAGGTAATACATTACCACGCAAGGTTATTTCACCGGTCATAGCTAAATTCTTGCGCACCTTATGTTGGGTAAATGCCGATGTAAGCGCAGTAAGCATAGATACACCTGCCGATGGACCATCTTTTGGTGTAGCACCTTCGGGAACGTGAATATGTATGTTCCACTTTTCAAATGCCTTATGCGGAATGAATAATTCTTCTGCATGAGATTTTAAATATTCCAATCCCAATACAGCCGATTCCTTCATTACATCCCCAAGATTACCGGTAAGTGTAAGCTGGCCTTTGCCGCGGCTAAGACTTGCCTCTATAAATAATATATCGCCACCTACGGGTGTCCAGGCTAAACCCGTTACCACACCTGCCACATCATTGCCCTGGTATTTTTCTTTAGGATGAGCCGGAGATAGTATTTTATCGAGATTTGCTTTCTTAACTACGGGTTCGTACTTTTCCTCCATAGCTATTGACTTACCTATATTACGAACTATCTGTGCAATCTTCTTTTCCAGGTTACGTACACCCGATTCACGTGTATAGTCCTCAATAACGGTTTCTAATACATCTGCAGGAATAGTTATCTGTGTTTTCTTTACACCATGTTCTTCTAATTGCTTAGGAATTAAGTGGCGCTTAGCTATCTCAATCTTTTCCTCTACGGTATAGCCATTCACTTCAATAATTTCCATTCTATCTAATAACGCAGGGTGAACAGCACTCAGGTTATTAGCGGTTGCAATAAACAACACTTTAGAAAGGTCGTATTCCACTTCAATAAAGTTATCGTGAAACTCCGAATTTTGTTCAGGGTCCAATACTTCAAGCAATGCTGAAGCCGGGTCGCCATGAAAGGAATTACTTATTTTATCAATTTCATCTAACACAAAAACAGGGTTCGATGATTTTACCTTTTTCAGGTTTTGAATAACACGACCGGGCATAGCGCCAATGTATGTTTTACGATGTCCGCGTATTTCAGCTTCGTCGTGCAAACCACCTAATGACATACGTACATATTTCCTGCCAAGCGATGTTGCAATAGATTTACCTAAGGATGTTTTACCAACACCCGGAGGGCCTGCCAGGCACAAGATAGGAGCCTTCATATCGCCCTTCAGTTTCAATACGGCAAGGTATTCGAGTATACGTTCTTTTACTTTTTCAAGCCCGTAATGATCACGGTCCAGTATTTTCGACGCCCTTTTCAGGTCGAAGTTATCTTTGGTATATTCATTCCATGGCAACTCAAGCAAAAGCTCCAAATAATTACTCTGTACTGAATATTCAGCAGAATTAGGATTCATGCGCTCCAACTTCTGAATATCTTTTTCAAAAGCTTCTTTCACAGTCTTATTCCACTTTTTGGTTTTAGCTTTTTTGCGGTATTCTTTTATTTGCTGGTCAAATGTATCGCCACCTAATTCTTCCTGAATGGTTTTTAATTGCTGGTGCAAAAAGTATTCGCGTTGTTGCTTGTCAATATCTTCTTTAACCTTCGATTGTATCTGGTTCTTCAATTGCAGCATTTGCAATTCCTTGTTCAAGTGAGCCAATAAAAGAGCCGTCCTCTTTTTCATATCAGGCTCTTCCAATATCCTTTGTTTTTCTGCCACTACAGCATTCATATTCGAGGATATGAAGTTGATAAGGAAGTTACTGCTCTCTATATTCCGTATAGCAAAACTGGTTTCAGAAGGTATGTGAGGGCTTTGCTTTATTATTTGCAACGCAATATCCTTCAATGATGATATCATTGCTTCAAACTCCTTATCATCGCTAGCGGGAGTAATATCTTCAACCGGCTTAACCTTGGCTTTTAAATAAGGGTCGTGCTGGGTTAATTCTGTAATTTCAAAACGCCTTTTGCCTTGTATAATAGCAGTTGTACTACCATCAGGCATTTTTAGGGTTTTAAGAATAAATGCAATAGTTCCGTTCCAGTGTATGTCGTTAATATGCGGATCATCAATGCTATCGTTCTTTTGTGCCACTACGCCAATGGTCTTATTTCCCTGGTAGGCATCTTTTATAAGCTTAATGGACTTATCCCTTCCTACGGTAATGGGTATTACCACACCCGGGAACAGGACTGTATTACGTAATGGCAGAATAGGTATCTCATCAGGTATCTTTTCCGCGTTTATCTTCTTCTCTTCCTCATTGGTTAAAAGGGGAATGAATTCAGCATCATCGTTCATATTGTCCAGTCTCATTATCTGTAAGGCTTCTTTTTCCGAAAAATCTTTCATATCGCTCTGTTTATGTTATTAAAACACCCTTTAGGTAGCAATTAGTATGCCAAACTAACATTTTGTCATAAAACCAGCCAATTTGTGTCATATTGTATCTTTATACCCAAATATCGACAATTATGAAGATAGCACTGATAGGGTACGGTAAAATGGGGAAAGAGATAGAAAAGATAGCTCTTTCACAAGGCCATGAAGTGGTTTGGAAGTTTGATGAGAGCAATGCCGCCGAACTTACAGCCCAAAACCTGAAAAAGGCAGATGTTGCTATTGAATTTACTACGCCTGATAGTGCTGTAGATAACATATACAAGTGTTTTGAAGCTAATGTTCCGGTGGTTTGCGGCACCACAGGTTGGCTGAAGCATTTCGATGAGGTAAAGCAGGCCTGCAACGATAAAAAACAAGCTTTCTTTTATGCATCTAACTATAGCATTGGAGTTAACCTCTTCTTTAAGCTCAATGAGCAACTCGCAACTATAATGAAGCCATATAAGAACTATGTGCCGAGCATGGAAGAGATACACCACATTCATAAAAAAGATGCGCCAAGCGGAACAGGTATAACACTGGCAGAAGGGCTGATTAAGAAACATGGTGGCATTAGTAAATGGGCATTGGCAGAACAGGCAAAACAAGGCGAACTGCCAATATTGGCAAAACGTGAAGGTGAAGTGCCAGGAAAACATATTGTAAGTTATACATCAGACTGTGATAAAATAAGTATAAGCCACGAAGCCTATAGCCGTATAGGCTTTGCAGAAGGTGCTGTTGTAGCGGCCCTGTGGTTGGTTGGCAAAAAAGGGGTTTATGGCATGAACGACCTGCTTGGCTTTGAAAAATAACATTTATTAACGCTTCTATATTATAGAGAGATTCTATCTTTGACTTTTCACATTCACCTATGTTTCATATTCAGCCTGTTATCTATGTCATAATCCTTGCAACGTTTGCCGGGCTTTACAAAATATTTGAAAAAGCCGGTGAAAAAGGCTGGAAGGCATTAGTGCCTGTATACAACTACTATATATGGCTTAAGATACTTAAGCGCCCATGGTGGTGGATATTCATATTCATCATTCCCGGTGTTGGCTTTATGATGACCATGGTAGTAACTGGCATTACCTGTGAAGTAATGGGCAAGAAGAACCCTTTGCAAATGATACTGTTCGGGATCTTTTTCTTTGTAGGCCTACCATATATTGGTTTTACTGATACCAAATTTGAACTACCTGCCGAAGACAAAAAAAAGAAACCTTCCTTAGCTATTGAATGGACCGAAGCAATTGCTTTTGCAGTTATTGCTGCAACCATCATCCGTACATTCTTCTTTGAGGCATACACCATACCTACCCCATCCATGGAAAAATCGATGATGGTTGGCGATTACCTGTTTGTAAGTAAAGTAGAATACGGTGCACGCATACCTATGACACCTATCTCCTTTCCTTTTGTACAAAGCACATTACCGCTTACCAAAACCACCGATTCATATTTAACCTGGCTCGAATACCCTGCCATTCGTTTACCGGGTTTTGGACATGTAAAAAGACATGACGTGGTTGTGTTTAACTGGCCCGAAGGCGATACTACCTATGCAAGTAATGACAACCCAAGCTATTACGAACTTTGCCGTGAGAACGACCCAGATGGACGTGCACATGTATTGAACAATGACATTCTTACAAACGGAACCACACCTGGAAAAATATCAGCTCGACCTATTGATAAAGAAGAAAATTATATTAAGCGTTGCATTGGCATACCGGGCGATACATTGACTATTAAAGATGCCAAAGTATATATCAATGGTAAGGTTGATGACCTGCCTGGACAATGCGAATTTAAATACCTTATTACCGGTGAAGGCAGACCTGAATTCTACAACGTGCAAAAAGTGCTGGATCAGAATGACCAGACCGTAGGCTACCAGTATGACATTTCGTATAAAGGGCAAACCGTTATTAATAAGGACATGCTCAGTAAAATGGATATTACCGAACCTATATGGCCGGTAGGCCCAGATGGCGTTCCTATCTACTCTTTCCTTGACGGGCATAACCACGACATAAGAGGTTTTGAAATGACACTTACCCAACAAAATGCTGATTCATTAAGGCATATTATAGGTATAAAATCGGTAACACTGCATGTGCAGGATAGCACCATACCTATGATGCCTACCAGTATATTCCCTAACTCACCTAACTACAAATGGTACCCTGATGAGTTTGGTCCGCTTTGGGTTCCTAAGGCTGGTGCTACTGCAAAACTCAACCTGAAGAATATTGCCATTTATCGCAGAATAATAAGTGCGTACGAGGGCAATGCATTAGAAATAAAGGATGGTAAAATTTTCATAAATGGTAAAGAAACTGATAGCTACACATTTAAAATGAACTACTACTTTATGATGGGTGATAACCGCCATAATTCAGAAGATTCACGCTTTTGGGGATTTGTACCCGAGGATCATGTAGTGGGTAAAGCATCATTCATTTGGTTGTCGATGAAATCGCATGTGCCATTCAAACAAAAATTCCGCTGGGGCCGTTTCTTTACATTCATTAACTCCGAAGGTATTTCCCGTTCGTACTTTATTCACTTCCTTATAATACTTGCACTATTCATAGGCTATTCTACTTACAAGAACAGACGCAAGGAAGAAAGTAAAGATTAACCTATCGATCAAGGTTTTTCATTCACATGTAAATGAAAAAGAACTACGGTATAGTAATTGCAGTATGCCTTGTAATTCTCTACGTTGCCATACGTTCATTTACTGTTGATGTTACGCACGACGAAGCATATTCTTTTTACAACGTAAAACACTTTTGGTATGTAGAAGCATTGTGCACGGCTAATACACATTGGCTGAATAGTATAGCAATTAAAATTGCTCTTTTATTAGGCTCAGAAAGTAACTGGGCCATACGATGGTTCAGCACATTTTCAGCTATTGTATTTTTCACTGTTTGTTATTTTTTCATTCGTTCACTCAATAGCATCTATCTTAAAATATTTGCCTGCACTTTATTACTACTCAACCTTTATGTGCTCGACTACTTTGGCCTTGCCCGTGGCTATGCATCAGGTTTAATGTTCGAGGGCATAGCCCTTTTACTATTTATAAAAAGCATAAGAGAACAACGCCGCACGTTCGCATTTTTAGCCCTGCTCGCTGCCGGCTTAAGCGCAATCGGTAATTACAGCTTCGTTTATTTCTTCATTGCTTTTTCTGTAATTTATTTTTCGGGTTTTCATTTTAAAAAAGGCCTTTCGTTTTTCAAAAGCAAAGTCTTTTACATTGATGCAGTATTGTGCCTTGGCGTATTAGGGTTCATTGTCCGAGCATGGATATTCATTATAAAATGTTCCATGGACCTTGGCGCTGGAACGGATAGTATAAAAGAAGTATGTACTTCATTCATCAATGGGCTTTTCTATTCTAAATTTACTTATTCCAGCACTGCATCAACTATTATTACTTGCTTGCTGCTAGGCCTGATTATTATTACTTGCTGGTATGGCATATTCAAATTCAAAGCACATAAAAAGGATATTTATTTCTTCTGTAGCCTGATGCTGTCTATTATACTATTCATACTCGCTGTAAATTTCTTTTGCCTTAAAATTGTGCTGCCCTATGAACGGAGCGCCTTATTTATGTTTCCGCTTGTTTGCATTTGCATCATTTATTTTGTGTCAGAAGCATTTCAATTTCCCGGAAAGAATATACTGCTGATCATATATAGTGTACTGTCGCTGTTCATTTTTTCACGTAAAGCCACCCTTAGCTATACGCTCGATTTTGCGCCCCAGGAAGATATACACAAGGTGTTCAACTATATTGATAGTATCGGTGCAACCAATATTGGCATGGGCTGGCAAACATATGGCGTTTACAGGAATTACTACCAGATGACCGACAAATTCAAGTATCATTTTAAAGGCCAGTCGCTTCAGGATGCCGATAGCATAACAGGCTTCAATTACTTACTACTTACACCGCCTTATTCACTTGCAATGTTTGATATAAGAAAACTCAATTTCACTGCTATAAAAGTATTCCCTAAAACCAATAGTGTTTTAGTTAAGGTAACTAAGAAGTAGATTTTGCATTATACTCCTGCAGCGCTTTGGCTAGCTTATCATGGTAAAGTTCTGCATTATCTTTTCCAAAATCCATAAGCATGCAGGTTAAATTGGGTTGCCTTTTCAGCATTTCAATTTCCTCTTCTGTATATAGCACTGGCTGCGCGTTTACAATCTTGGGCCATAAACGCATATTATGTTCTGATTCATAAAGTATACCTGGCTTGTCGGTAAAGACAAAAAAAGTAAACTTATGTTCCAGCAATTCGTAAATGGTATGTTTACCCTTCAGCAGGCCTTTGAGGTATTCTAGCCTGTGCTGCCGTTTCTTCAATTGTTCTGGTTGCAACATCTTTTAGTTTTTCAAATAGTTCATCAATTTCCTGGTCGGTAAGTCTTTCAAGTACCACATCCGCTTCAGGTTTCACTTTAGCTAATCCATAAGGTAATAGCACACAATAAAATTTTACTTTCTCCTTACCTTCCAGTTTATCAAATTCTTCCTGTACCTTTTCAAAATTGTCGATCAGGAAATTCTCGATCATTTCCCTTAATTTCTTTTTGGCTTTGTTTTGCGACCCCGGCGGCCTCCCGCTTGGGTTACCCGATTCTCCTTGTGTAAATGGCATTGTAATTGTGGATTTTTACAATGCAAAATTACTACCACTTCATTCTATATTTCTTAAAAAACAGCTAAGCTTTTCAACAACCCCACAATTAGGGGGAAGGGATAAGGGGTCAGGAATAAGTAGGAACTAGTGTTCGTCATTGCGAGGCACGAAGCAATCTTACCATCTTATTTTGCCACAAATCCCATAAATTTATTGATAATAACAATAAAATACAATAGAATATTAATCGATCACAAATCGTATACCGACCCAATACATTACCTTGATTGGCTTGCCATTCTCTTTACGCGGTGGCATATTGGGCACCTGTTTCATTACCCGCACAGCTTCTTTTGCCAAACCCGGTCCGTCTTTAACTTCTTGTAGCACTTGTATATTGGTAATGGTACTATCCTTCTCCAACACAAATGACACATATACCGTCCCCATAATATTCGCCTCTTTCTCTACTTCCGGGTACTTAATATGGTCTATTAAATATTTTTTGAAAACGTCCTTACTATCAAACAATGAATCTACACCATATTCCTTTTTTGTTGTATCACCATTAATTATCTTAACCAGTATAACAGGGTCTTTAACTATTATCTCGGTTCTTTTTTGCAGAGGCGCTTCCCCAACGTGACCATCTCCTCCTGCTCTTCCGAACCATGTTACACCATTATCTATTCCATTATTTGATTTCTGCTCATTTATAGTATCAGAAACACTAATCACTTTATTGTTTTTAAGCCTCAGGTACATGTGAACAATATTCCTGGTAATGTTATAGTCCATGTATACTCTTCCATCTTTCAGTGAATCTATTT
>Ga0206877_10100_pt1 | contig 26890 bp, 26 predicted proteins | sample Alteio_BWOrgCont_7_FD_152623 | JGI IMG/M metagenome (GOLD analysis project Ga0206877, IMG submission 152623) | Enriched cells from forest soil in Barre Woods Harvard Forest LTER site, Petersham, Massachusetts, United States -... | ecosystem: Environmental > Terrestrial > Soil > Temperate forest >...
CAAGGGCCTGTCTCCTGTTGACCGAAACATTATAAAGTCGATAATTATTATAAGCTTTATCTGGGGCGCGTTCTGCCGAAGCGGTGCGTCGCCAACGGCTCCTTTCATGCCGGCGCACAAGAGGCAGAGGCGACGATGGACAACGTTTCGCGACAGGCCATTCAACTCCAAGAACCTACATCCCCACCCCCTGGGCCGGGATGGAACCTGGATGCTCTTGTTGCGCAGCTGCGCCTGTCGCGCGAAGTTACCCATAATATCCGCCATCAAGGCCGTATCAGACGCACGCCCTCGCGCGAGACGGTGGCCGGCATTCTCGATGGCCTAAAGGCGGCGTTGTTTCCCAGCCATTACGGCCAATCCGAAATCGGCGCTGAGAATATCGACTATTTTGTCGGCAGTACGCTCGACAATGCCCTTATCCTTCTCACCGATCAGGTCCGCCGCAGCCTTGCCTTTACGCGCGAGGATGCCGCGCATGAGGATGAGCTACGCGCTGCGGCCCTGTCGATCACACGTGATTTCGCAGCTAGCCTTCCATCAATCCGCGGGCTGCTGGTGAGCGATCTGCGTGCGGCTTATCACGGCGACCCGGCCGCCACGAGTTTCCCGGAAATATTGCTCGGTTATCCCGGCATGACAGCGATCATCGGTTATCGCCTTGCCCATGCGCTGCATCGCCTCGGCGCGACCTTCCTCGCAAGGCTCGTTTCGGACATTGCCCATTCTAAAACCGGTATCGACATCCATCCGGGCGCCGAGATCGGCCCGAGTTTCTTCATCGATCACGGCACCGGTGTCGTGATCGGGGAGACTTCGATCATCGGTGAGCGCGTGCGCCTCTATCAAGCGGTCACGCTCGGCGCGCGGCATTTTCCGACCGATGAAAGCGGTGCCTTGATCAAGGGCAATCCGCGCCATCCGATCCTTGAAGATGATGTTGTTATCTATGCCGGCGCCACCATTCTGGGCCGCGTCACCATCGGCCGTGGATCCTCAATTGGTGGCAATGTCTGGCTTACCCGGAGCGTGCCGCCCGGCAGCCAGATTACCCAGGCCCACGCCCGCAGCAACGGCCATGTCGACTGAGGCCCCATTAAACCCAGGCGCTTGAACTCGTACCGGCGCCTCGAATCCCTAAGTTTGTGTTGCGATTTGACGCCATCCCCAAGCATCACAAAGACGCCCCGAAGCAAAGAGTTAGAACAACACGGTATTGCCATCATAGATTGCGCTGGTCAGACCGTTGTAACAGGCCATGATCCATTCGTTGCGTGGGACGCCTTCGCCGAGAGGCTGCAATGCCAGGGCGTAGTCGATTGGAATCTCCACGTTCTAGAAAATCACATCATGGCTTGCGGTGGCGCGCATACCGACAGGGTTCCAGGTTTCCACAATGCGAAAACCCTGCACTTTGGTAGGCACAAGGAATGAGCCAACGCGCGGCTCTGGCTCGTCGGTCCGCGCCAGCACCACAGCCCAGGTCAGGATAGGGCTGGCGATGCTATAAAGCTTGTGGCCCGATATGGACCAACCCGTTGCTGAGCGCCTGGCGAGCGTATCGGGCAGACCTCCGCGCGGGGGAGAACCTGCTTTGGGTTCGAGCTGCAGAGCATTGACCAGAGCGATGCGCGAAAGGGGTTCCTCTGTCAGTTTTTTGGCTAGAGGTTCGGGCCAACCGATACGCCGCGCAACGGCCGCGTGGATCGCGTAGTGCATGGCGAGGATCAGGGAGGTGGCTGGCTCGACAACGCCGATCTCTCGCACGACGGCCTGCGCTTCAGCCAGGCCACCATTGAAGCCTCCATCCTTACGATTGACGACGAGGGATAGAATGCCGGTTGGAAACAGAGCCTCAAAATACTCGAGCGGAGCTGCCCCGGTTCGATCATAGTCGGCAGCCTTGGATGCAAATCGGGCTGCAAATGTCTTGGCCTGCGCCGCAAACGTGGCGGCCTGGGCCTGCGGGTGATGCCGGTCATCCCAATATCCCATTTGAGGAGATGGTTTGGTTGGCTCCGCTTTCCAGGCAATGACCCCAATCAAAAGGCGAGAGGAGCTTTACTTCGCACTCGCATTGATCGGGGTGAGACTTGGGGGCAGCGCAAGCGTTTACTCTGATCTGCCGCCTGTTGCCCGCGGTGCCCGCCCCTATCTTGTTGTGTGGCCTTGTTCGCGGATGAGGTCGATCAGGGCGCGCAGCCGGGCGGGAATATGCCGACGTCCGGCGAAATAGAGCGACAGGCCGGGATAGGGCGGTGTCCAGTCCGCCAGCACGGCCTCAAGTCGTCCGGCGGCGATATGCTCGGCGGCCGATGATTCGCCGATATAGGCGAGCCCTGCGCCAGCCAGCGCCGCCTCCAGCATCAGACCGGATTCGTCGAGCGTGAGGCAGCCGGGCGCATCAATCAGCACGCTCTGGCCGCGCTTTTCGAATTCCCAGCGATAGAGCTTTCCCGTGCCCATCCGGGCCCGGATGCACTGATGCCGCATGAGGTCGGCCGGCACTATGGGCCGCTTGCGCCTGGCGAAATAGGCGGGTGCTCCGACAACCACAGATCGGATCGTCGGCACAATCGGAACCGCGATCATGTCCGGCGGCACGGTCTCCGCCAGCCGAACACCCGCGTCGAAACCTTGGCCTAGGACATCGATCAGCGCCTCCTCGGTGGCGATCTCCAGTTCAACACGTGGGTAACGGCTTAGATAGCGCAGGAACAGCGGGTGGAGCAGCATCTGGGCGGCGCCGCGGGAAGTGTTGATGCGAAGCACTCCCGATATCTCGCTGCTGCCCTCGCTCGCATTTTCCAGTGCGCTGTCGATCACGGCCAGCGCCGGAGCGACTTGCGCAACGAAGGCCTCTCCCGCGGCCGTCAGCGCGACGCTGCGTGTCGTCCGGTTGAAGAGGCGCACATGGAGGCGGTCTTCCAGCGCGGCAATAGCGTGGCTAAGCGCTGAGGACGACACACCAAGTTCGCGCGCCGCTGCGCGAAACCCGCCGACGCGCGCCACGGTGGCAACCGCCTCCAATTCGGCCAGGCTCGCCCTGCTCATTGTGCTACACTACTCATCAGCCTGTCTCCGTTTGATGAGCTTATCAGATCATTGTGCATGGCGCATATCTGTCTGCGAAATAACGGAAAGGAGTTATGCCATGCACATCATCGACACGATCTATATCGACGGTACTTTCGTCACCCCGCACGGCGACGATCGAGCGCCGCTGTTCAATCCCGCAACCGGGAAGCAGATCGGCGAGGTTCGCCTTGGCGACGCCGAGGATGTGAACCTCGCGGTCGCCGCAGCCAAGCGTGCCTTCCCGGCGATGGCGCGCACCTCGCCAGTCGAGCGCGCCGTCATGCTTCGTCGCCTCCACAAGGCCGTCGCCGCCCGCGCCGATGACATGTTTAACGCGATGGTTGAGGAATACGGCGCGCCCTCCCGCTTTACCGGATTTTCCGTGCAGCACGCGGCCGCCCTGTTCGAGGACATGGCGAAGACGGTCGAGACCTATGCCTTCCACCGTACGATCGGCCGCGCCGAGGTATCGATGGAACCGCTCGGTGTGGTCGCCGCGATCATTCCATGGAACAGCACGCTCGGCTTCATTGCCTCCAAGGTCGCGACCACAATCGCAGCGGGGTCAACGATCGTCGTCAAACCGTCCGAAATGAGCGCGATCCAGACCCAGCTTATGGCAAAAGCGATTCACGCAGCGGGCTTGCCGCAGGGCGTGGTCAACATCGTCAATGGCTATGGCCCCGTTGTGGGTGCGGCGCTCAGCACTCATCCTGATATCGCCAAGATCAGCTTTACCGGCTCCACCATGACCGGCCGCGCCATCCTGATGGCGGCGGCGGCGACCTTCAAGCGCGTGACGCTGGAACTTGGCGGCAAGGGGCCACAAATCCTCCTGGAGGATGCGGACCTTGCGACGGCGATCCCGATCGCGCTGGCAAGCGGCTTTGCCAACAGCGGGCAGGCCTGCGTCGCAGGCACGCGTCTCCTCGTGCCGCAAAGCCGATTGGACGAAACGCTGGTGCGGTTGAAGGACCACATCGAAACCCTGAAGGTCGGCGCCGCAACAGATCCCGAAGTGCAAATCGGCCCGATGGTAAACAAGAAGCAATGGGAGCGCGTCCAATCCTATATCCGCCTTGGTGTAGAGGAAGGCGCGGTGTTGCTGACCGGTGGCGAGGGACGGCCCGACGGGTTGGAGTGCGGCTGGTTCGTGCGACCGACGGTATTCACACATGTGACCAACCAGATGCGGATTGCGCGCGAGGAGATCTTTGGGCCGGTGCTGTGTGTCATCCCCTATCGCAACGAGGCCGAAGCTATCGCAATTGCCAATGACACCCACTATGGGCTGCAATCTTACGTGCTCTCGTCCGACATAGATCATGCAAAGCGAGTGGCCCAACAGCTGCAGGCGGGACGGGTTGTCATCAATGGCGCACCGCATGAGCCGCTCGCCCCGTTTGGCGGCTTCAAACAATCGGGCATCGGACGCGAATATGGCACATTCGGCCTGGACTCGTTCCTCGAACCGCGTGCGGTATTGAGTTGAGGGGCGGCTTCGGCGCGAGGGTGGACGCATTGGCGAGGGATGTGTTGCGGCTGCCAGGGACACTCATGTTGATGTCGCTCGACCATCGTCCATTCGACGGATTGGGTGGTCGACAATGCGCATGTAAGTGACACCGATCAGGGATGGCGGCTCAGTCAGCGGGGATCTCAAACTGAAAGAGAGCCCCCCGATCGCACCAGCTCGCCTACCTCGCCCGCCATGGGCTTTGATAATCGAGAGGCCCATGCCATCGGGCTTCGCCGTATAGAAGGGTTCAAAGAGAGCCGGCAGGCTCTCCGGACGCAGCCCAGCGCCGGCATCCCGCACCGCGACGCAACCTCTCGCGGACGGCCACGGCGCCCGGGAGGCAGCAGTGGCGCCATCTGATCCTATTCTTCATCCGTCAAATCAGACGGATAGCGCTCGGGTTTCTTGGCGATCTTGGCTATCCGACCTCGGCGTCTTTTTGGTCCACGTCCAACGCTTGAAACACAAACCCAACCAACGCGAAGTCCATATTCGCTATTTTTCAAGCACAGAAGTCTCTTAGTCGACAATGGCTTCCGCTTCGATTTCTACTTCATAGTCGCCAACCAGTCGGGCAACTTCCAGCAGCGTATTTGCGGGGCGAACCTGTGCAAAATATTTGCCATGAACCCGGGATACAGCCTCCCATTGATCGGCATCCCGCAGATAGACGCGTGTTCGCACGACATCGGAGAGGCAGGCACCCAGTGCGGACAGGCTCGCGGCGATCTTGTCGAGGATATAGACAGTTTGCCCTGCCGGGTCGCCTGGACAGACGACCTCGCCGGCACCGTTGGTGGCTGTTGTGCCGCTGACCAATACCCGGTCCTTGATTCTCACGGCCCTACTGTAGCCGCAGACCGACTCCCAGACGCTTCCCGAATCGATCCGCAACCGACCTGGCCTGCCTTCCACCGGTATCGACTGGTAGAGTTTCGGTACGCTGGCCAGATGATGGCTGAGGTCGCCGGACGCCGTGAGAAAGGGCGATCGGCGATATTCATCCCCGCAATCGCCCGGTATTGGCCTTGCGCTGGCCACCGCCACATTGATGATCTGTTTGTCTTCATCGTCGAGGCTGAAGTTGAATAGGTTGAGATTGTCGCCACGATGCTCGCGTTCGCCCAAGCGTGCCCCGACGATCGCCGCCGCGACCGCTGGATGTTCCACTACCCAACGCGTTGCGACATTTGAAATTGACACACCATGCTTTCGAGCGATCCGATTGAGTGCATCAAGGATTGTCTGCAGAACACACCAACCACCGATCGTCTCGACGAAGCGGCGATATTTCATCTTGCTCCAATCGTCGATATCAGCGGCAAGGGGTTCGGGCCGGTTGAGCCAGCGCTCCGAAATCAGGCCACCTGCCAACGTGCCATAGGCAAGGAGGCGAATGCCATTTTCAAGGCAGAAAGCGCTCATCTCCTGCGCCGCACGCCGGTCCAGCAACGAGAAGGAAACCTGGTTGGAAACGATTGGAATGCCATGTTTCACCAGAACACGCAGATGCGCGGTGTCGAAATTGGTAACCCCGAGATGGCGAATGAGTCCTTCGTCCTTAAGTTGCGCCAGCCCCTTCATAGCATCGAGATAGCTGGTGTGCTCGAAGGTCCACCAGTGCAATTGCATGAGGTCGACCTCATCCACGCCAAGCCGATCGAGACTGCGCTGCACACCCGCCCGCACGACATCAAGCGGCATAGGTCCCGGCGTCGGACACCACTTTGTGAAGACGACCGAGCGATTGTCGCCGGCGAATTCTCCCGCCTTGATCCGGCCCAGCAACTTCCCGCTGATCACTTCGGCGCTACCGTAATGGTCGGCCATGTCGAAAGTGTCGAAGCCGCCGCGGGCGTAGTCCAGCATTGTCGAGGAGGCGGCCTGCGGGTCGAGCAGTTCACCGCCTCGCTCCATGTCGGCGACCTGCCACAGGCCCGTCACGATCCGGCTGATTTCGAGATCTGGCGCAAGCTTCATGCGGTCGGGTTTGGGCGGCTGGGTTGTCATGATCGTTTCACCGGTGGCGACTGAGGGCGCCTGGAGTGGCGCCCTCGTGAATTGACGTCGGGAATTTAGTTGCCGAGTTTGGCCTTGAGTGCATTCACCTCGTCAGTGGTCATCTCTCCCTCGGTCGTCACCTTGCCATCTGTGATCTTCCACAGGCGGAAAGGGCCGGTGATGTCGCCATATTTGTCGAAGGCAACCGGGCCGATAACACCTTCATAGCGGATCGGCTTGCCGTCCTTGAGCAGTGCAAGCGCTTTAACAAATTCGTCCTTGCCGGCGTGGATGACCGTGCCGTTGGGATCCTCGATCTTGTAGATCGCTTGGCGGATGGATTCAGAATCCGCTGCCGGCGCAGCCGCAATTGCAAGACCTACGATCGCGCCGGCATCATAGGAGCGGTCGGCCGCCGGATTGCTTGGATCGATGTTCGAGAAAGCCTTGTAATTGGCGTTGAAATATTCCGTCGATGCCGTGGGGCTGGTGCCAGAGGAGGTGCCATAGGCCTCGGTGAGATATTTGGCACCCACGCTTTCGATAAAGTCCGGGCTGTTCATGCCGTCATTGAGCAGGAATTTAGCGACACCGCCTTGTGAGATCCAGCTTCGGGCGATGGTGGCGCCGTCAACCGGATAGCTGATCAGGTAGAGCCCGTCCGGATCGCCGGCCATTGCTGCCGTGACTTCCGACTGATAGCTCGACTGCTTTTCATTGTACGGCGTCACCGAAACGATCTGGCCGCCCAGCGCCTTATAGGCTCGCGCAAATTCCGAATACATGTTGACGCCGAAATCATTGTTGACGTGGATGACCGCGACCTTTTTGAAGCCCTTGTCGAGCGCATATTTCGCGGCAGCAACGCCTTGCAGGGCGTCCGATGTGATGGTGCGGAAAAAGATGCCGTTGGTCCTGCCGTCCCGGCCAAGGGCCGTGAGGGTTGGCGAGGACGAGGCCGGCGACACCTGCACGACCTTTGCCGGCGCGGTGACGGAGGTGAGGATTGGTATCGTCACCGACGAGATGATGCCTCCGATCAGGACAGGCACCTTCTTGACCTGAACGAGCTGTGTCGCAACGTCCACGGCGACGTTGCCTTGGCTCTGCGAATCGCGAGTGTCGGTGATCAGCTTGCAACCACGGATGCCGCCGGCATCATTGATGTCGCGGAAGGCCATCTCGACTGATTTGGCACCGGCCTGGCCATATTCGCCGGCGGGCCCGGTTAGTTCCATCACAACCCCGACGGTGATGTTGCAATCGGCGGCGTGGGCCAGGCCCGTACTCAACAGGAGGGCCAGCGCGGTGGTTAGTTGTAGCAGCTTCGTGTTCATGATCCCCTCATTTGCATTGTTTGTGGAACCTGAAACCCAACTCGTACCTACATCCAGGTCTCATGCAGGTGACGCCAGACAACCTTGTTCGCGGCTGTGGCGCTCTCGACAAAGAGGGCGCTTGAAAGCCGTCTTGTATGTTTGCCATCCCGAAACTGGGCTTCGACATAACTTGCCAAAGTGGCATCCGCGCATTGCCAAACTACTTTCACGTCCTCGATCTGGATGCGGAAAAGCTGGTCCGTTGAGGCACGGGCCGCGCGAAGGCGTCCAATGATCTGTGCGCGCGAATGGGCCTGCCCGTCCGGCGTGACCATGGTGAAATCTCCATGCAAGGCTTGTTCGCATTGCCCGAAATCTGCCGGCTTGCCGGAGAACCATCGCACGAAGAACTCATGCAGGCTGAGAATTTCAGCCTCCACGGACGCGGCCAGGGCTGGGACTGCGCTCATGAGGCCTTCGCATTGAGGTTGTAAAGCATAATCGAGCCATGCCTGCCGGTGCGATCACGTTCGAGCGTGTAGGTGTCGCCGGCAGGACCAGTTCGGCGGACGGTAACCTCGTCGATATCGCCAATATCTGCCTCCGACAGTCCCCCCTGCGCAAGACGGGCATTGGAGACAATGTGTGAGGAATTGCGGGCTCCGACAATGATCGCCGCCACTGCAGGCTTTGCCAGGACGTAGCGACCAGCGACCGTGGCAATGTCAATTCCTTCGCGCCGGGCAATCCTGTCTAAGATCTTCAGCAGTTCCTGGAACAGCGCCCAACCGCCGAAGTCGTCGATGATGAGCTTGTATTTGACCAGGGAACGGTTTTCCAGCGGCCATTCCGGCTCCAAAGCCCCAAGCCAACGCTCCCCTAGAAACCCTCCGGCCACCGAACCATAGCAGAGCAAAGCGATGCCGTGTTCCAGGCAGAGCTCAACCAAGCCATTCTCCGGCCTGGCGTCCAGAACGGAATACTGCACTTGCAGGCTCAGGACCGGAATGCCTGCCTCGATGACCGATTTGACATGGGGAGTATCGAAATTGGTGCCGCCGATATGGCGGATCTTGCCCTCGCGCCGGATATCATCGAGCCAGTGAAAGGCACCGAGAAATCCGGGAATAGAGTAGTCCCACCAATGAAACTGCACGAGATCGAGGTAGTCCACACGCAAGCGCATAAGGGACTGCTCGATGATGGAAAGGATGTGCTGTTTGCTGATCTGTGGCAGCGTACTCAGATCCGGCACCAGTTTGGTGTGGACCTTGATCTGCTTCAGCGCATCTAGACCGCGCTCGGCGAAAAGACGGGCTCGAAAGGCACCGATCAGTTCCTCGACGCCGGTATAGATGTCCGCACAATCGAAAGTGAAAATGCCGGCATCGTAACAGGCGATCAAATCGCGGATCGCTGCGTCCCGATCGATGGTGCCGTGGCCCCCGGCCAGCTGCCAGCCCCCGCGTATGACACGCGAGATCGTGTAATCTGGCTTAAGATCGATCGTCGTCGCGCACTTCACGGGTCGCACTTTCCTGGCAATGGGACGGCTGTTGTCTCCTGGTGGCTGAAACGCCGTTTGCCCATACGCATGACACGAAATCGGCTCTGACAATTGGGGTCGGGGCAAGCCACCTCAGCATCACTCGTCATCCAGTCGTTGGGATGGGTGGGTCGTTGCTTGGCGGGCAGGAGTGACAGCAGCGCGGCGAGGGAATAGATCGAAAAGCCCTGTCCAGGCGGGAGCGTCAGCATCTCACCGCGCAGTTCGAAATAATCGCCGGGTTTGGCGCCGCAATAAATCCGTCCACCCTCTGGAACGACCACCTCTACGCGCAGATCATAGAGCTCGAAGCTGTCGTCGTCTGGCGATGTACTCATGCGTTTGCCTCTTTGGAAAGAACGTCAGTTCTTACTGGGTGAGGACGACGTAAAAGATCAAAAGCGCGACTGATATCGGTCGCAAGCGCCTGCTTGGCGGCGGCGACATCGCGGGCTTCCAGCGCCTTGATGATTTGAGCGTGATAGTGTTGCGATGAAATCTCGCCGCCCGGATCGAAGGCCAAGGCCGCCGCTCGCACATAGGGGCCAGACTGCAGCCACAAGCTCTCGATGATGGGAATGAGGACACTCGATCCCGCTGCCTGGTAAATCAGGAAATGGAAGGACCTGTTGAGCTCGAGCTCGAAGTCGATCAGGACTTCCTTGCGGTTCGACATTGCGCGGTCGTAGTCACCGATCAAGACCTTCAGCTGTTCGATTTCATGACCTTGCAAGCGGGGCGTCGCAAGTTCCAGTGCGGTGCCCTCAATGACGATGCGGGCGCGCAGGAGATCGTCAAGCCGCACACTATCGACAAGCGGCACCCGTATCGAGCGATTTGGCATTGTCTCCAGGGCCTGCTCTGAAATCAGTCGGCTAAGCGCTTCGCGAACCGGCATGGTGCTGGTGGCGAGCGAGGCTGCAAGATCCTGGATAATGAGAACCTGCCCCGGCTCAAATACGCCGTAGATGAGCGCCTTGCGAAGCTCCAGATAGACCCGGTCCTGTACGGTCTCCCTGGGCACCGGCGTCAGCTTGGCGTGCGAGGCTCGGCCTTGTCGTACCGCGCCTTTGGAGGCATCTATCCTTGCCGAAAAATCGACCATCGTTGCTGCCAATTGGTTCTTGCCGGGTATCGGTGGCGTCGATAATGTGATCATACAAAGTTTGATCACAAATCAAAGTCAAATTCCTTGCGCATGGTCGCAGGCGAGCCGGAGAGTAGGAGTGACGCAGCAGGCGGCGGCAATGGATCGTGGCGAAGGACCCGAGCGACCCGCTTTGGCTCAGGTCCCGCCCGCTCTTTCTGCCGATAATGTCGTGAAACGGTTTGGCGGCATTGCTGCGGTCGATGGGGTATCGTTGGGCCTGCGCCAAGGCGAGATTGCTGGCCTGATCGGCCCGAATGGTGCCGGCAAGACGACGATGTTTGACCTTCTCGCCGGCAGCCAACGCCCGACTTCGGGACACGTCCTGATTAACGGCAGACCGGTGGAGAAACTCGCTTCCCATCGGCGCATCGGACTGGGCGTGGGCCGAACTTTCCAAATCCCGCGGCCTTTTCCGGACATGACGCTGGTTGAGAATGTAATGCTGGGACAGCAGAACCAGGCCGGCGAACGCATCCTGCCAAACTGGTACCTGCCAGGGAAGGTAGCACGACAGGAACGCGAGACGTTCGCCAGGGCGATGGCGCTGCTCGACTTTCTAACCTTGTCGCAGCTGGCGCGCGAGCCGGCGAAGGCGCTTTCCGGCGGCCAGCGCAAGCTTCTCGAACTCGCGCGTGTGCTGATGGCCGACCCGAAGGTTATCCTACTCGATGAACCGGCTGCAGGCGTCAATGCAAGCCTACTGGAGGTCATTATCGAGCGCATTGTTGAGATCAATCGGCGCGGAACGGCGATCCTGGTGATCGAGCACAATATGGACATGATATCCCGGTTGTGCCGACATGTTTTCGTGATGGCTGGCGGCAAGTTATTGTGCGAAGGCACGTCCGCTGATGTTTCGCGCGATCCGCGGGTGATCGAGGCCTATCTAGGGGGCAGCGCGGGATGATCCCCCTCCTCGCGCAAGACAAGGCGTCGATCGCGGGCCCCGAACCGCTTCTTCGTGTCAGCGACCTCAGGGCTGGTTATGAACCCGGCATTCCCATCGTCAATGGCGCGACCATCACGGTTGCACCCAGTGAGATCGTCGTGGTGCTTGGGCCCAACGGCGCTGGCAAGTCGACGTTGATCAAGGCGATTGCGGGGCTTGTGCCGATCCATTCCGGTTCGGTCCATCTTGACGGCGAGGATATCACTCATCTGCCGGCTCATTTGATGGTTCGCCGCGGGCTTGCCTTTGTGCCCCAGACCGAGAACGTCTTCACCCTGATGAGCGTTGAAGACAATCTCCTTGTTGCCGGTGGTATTCTCCCTGCGGCGACGAAATCGGCCCGCATTGAAGAGGTTTATGGCTTCTTCCCCGATCTGGCGCGCCAGCGCCGCTTACTCGCGGGGCGGCTATCGGGTGGCCAGCGCCAGATGCTAGCCGCTGCGCGAGCGCTGATGGTTTCGCCCAAGGTCTTGATGCTGGATGAGCCCTCCGCCGGCCTGTCGCCGAAACTTGTCGAGCTGGTATTCTCGCGTCTCGCCGACATCCGTCGCGAGGGCGTCACGATTGTCCTTGTCGAGCAGAACGCGCGAGCGGCCCTTGCCATAGCCGACCGCGCCTATGTGCTGGTCGAAGGTCGCAATCGCTACGAGGGAATCGCCCGCGACTTGTGGGACGATCCCGTTGTGGCAGAGCTCTATCTTGGCGGCGCGCACAGGGGACGGCCCACGGCGGACGCGCCATGAACCTGCAATTCATCGTCGACGGCATATTGACCGGATCGATCATTGGTCTTGGTGCCATTGGCGTGACGCTCACCTATTCCATCCTGCGCTTTTCTAATTTTGCCCATGGCGAATTGATTTCCTGGGGTGCCTATGCCGCGCTTGCGATCAGCGGCATTTTGGGCTGGCTTGTCGGCGGGTCTGGGGACGCGATCGGGCCGCTCTCGTTCGGCTGGAACCTCATCATAGCGGGTCTAATTGCGATGCTCTTCACCGGAGCACTGGCCCTTGTGCTCGACCTCATCCTGTTCCGGCATCTGCGCAAGGCCAATGCTATCACGGTGGTGATGGCGAGCTTCGGAGCGTCGATGGCGCTGCGAAGCCTGCTTGAGTTCATCTTCACCTCGCAGCCGACCTATTTCAACCGTGAGCTCCAGATTTCGATGCGACTAGGCCTCGGAATAAGGGTTACGCCCGACCAACTGGCCCTTGTGGGCCTAACGGGCTTTCTGGTGCTCGCGATGCATCTCCTATTAACACGCACCCAGACCGGGCGAGCGATGCGGGCAGTTAGCGAAAACCCTGCACTTTCTCGCGTTGTCGGCATCGATGTGGAAATGATTGTGCGTGTTACCTGGATCCTCGGCGGTGCCCTAGCCTGCGCATCCGGCGTCATGGTCGGCATACTCGTACAAATCAGGCCTTATATGGGGTTCGATCTCCTGTTGCCGCTCTTTGCTGCTGCAATACTTGGCGGGATCGGCAGCGTTCCCGGCGCGCTTATCGGCGGTCTCATTGTCGGTCTGGCGGAAGCGGGGGCCGTTCCGCTGATTGGTGCGCAATGGCGCGCTGCCGTCGCCTTCCTGCTACTACTGGGTGTCCTCCTCATCCGTCCCACCGGGTTGTTTGGAAGGAGGGAGTGATGCCAGAACTCTTTGGTTCCGGCTTGTTCGACTATGCGACTTTCTTCCTCACGACGGCGCTGAGCTATTCGATCATCTGCCTTGGGCTTAATTTGCAATGGGGGCAGACTGGTCTGTTCAATGTCGGCGTGGCCGGCTTTGTTGCCATTGGCGCCTACACGTCCGCGATCCTGACCACGCCAGCCACATCCGCACATCTAGGAGGCTATGATCTGCCGATTATTGTCGGCTGGCTTGGCGCCATGATCATAGCCGGTGCGGTCTCCGGGCTAGTGGGCTGGGTTACACTTAGGCTGCGTTCGGATTATCTTGCGATCACTACCTTCGGCATCGCGGTCACCTTGCAGCTCTTGGCACTCAACGCTCAGCCTCTTACCGGCGGTCCCTTCGGCATCGGCTTCATCCCGGGCGCATTCGAAAGCCTGACCGAGAGCCCGCTCTTACATAATCTGGCCAATCTGGCTGTTGTCGTTGCCGTGGTCACAATTCTTTATGTCGCCCTTGAACGACTGGTCCGAAGTCCATGGGGAAGGGTCTTGCGCGCAATCCGCGAGGACGAGAAAGCGGCGACATCGCTGGGCAAGAGCCCGAGTAGCTATCGCTTGCAGGCTTTCGTGCTCGGCGGTGCGATCATGGGGCTTGGAGGAGCCGTGCAGGCGCATTTTGTCGGCTTTATATCGCCCGACAATTACCAGTCGAGCCTCACCTTTCAGGTTTGGACGATGCTGATTATTGGTGGCTCCGGCAACAATCGAGGGGCGATCTTCGGCGGCGTCCTGATCTGGGCCATCTGGAGCGCCTCAGGAATGGCTATCAGCGCCCTGTTTCCACCAGAAGAACAGGCCCGCGCAGCAGCTCTTCAGATCGTTGCAATTGGCATTATGCTCTCACTCGTCTTGCTGATGAGGCCGCGAGGGGTGTTCGGGGAACGGTTAGCAGTTTCACGGCATCTTGATTAATTGGCCGCTTACACATCCTAAGAGCCCAAAGCAGGCGACCCTCTACGCTTGCCAGCGTCTGAAATGCTTTGCGGCATGCGCAATATCGCTGCTCCTTTAGTGATGGGGTTGGACTAGACCTCGGGTACGACTCGTTCAAAGTAATATCCATAGTAATTATCGATCTCGTACTCGTCCCTAAAGGGTATGCGCATGCTGCGGTCCAGGTCCCAGTGATCTCGCACCCGATAGCCATGGGCTTGCATGTCGGCGACCATGCGCTCGATCGATTCTACGCGGTAGGGGCATACGGCGACCCCCAGATTTTGCAAGGTAAAGAACGCCTTTTCGGGATGCAGCGGTATGAGGTTAAACAAAACGTGATGCGGCGGGTGCGAAAGCTCTCCAATAAGCGACGGCAGGCTGTATCCAAGATACTGAAGCGCGCCGGTACTAATGAGAATATCGAAGCCGTCAGCTCCGTGCGGCGTTTCGCAAAATTGCAGTGCTCCCAACTTGTCGCGTTCAGAGGCGAGGCGCCTGCCTGCGGCCACCACGTGCGGCAGGTCATGCACGCACCAAACCAGGCCGGCTGGAAATGGGATGTAACGCTGATATCCATAGTAGGCGAGACCCAGGTGACCACCGAGATCAAAGACCCTGCGCCCACCTTCGCTTAGGATCCGATTGATCCAAAAGATTACCGGATAGTCGCACGTGCGCAGCGAGTGCAACTGCTCCAGATACATGGTGGTCACCGCTTCGACGTCGTAGGTAGGCGGCAACCCCGGCGAAGAGATGCGCTGCGCCTCATTGAGCGCCTCTTGATATGTGCCGTAGATGCCAAAGTACAAGTTTCCCCCAAGATAGGGCTTACGAAAATAGCGTCGGTAGAGCGGCGCACTTAAGTGCCTTATGACGGGAAGTTCCGAAATCTCACGCGCAATGCGCCGTAGTCCTCGACGCAAATGTTGCCGTCTCACGGTAGATTCGATTGTCGTCATACCCTATTTCCTACCAAGCTGTTGATTTTGGGTACGGTGTAAACGGGCGATGAGGGCTGGCTGTTATGTATATCTTGTTCGTGTGCAATGTATGATTGAATTTGAATGGTACAGATTTAAAGTTATATTTAACTCGTTCTTGAAAATTTGAATAATTTTGTCGTCTGAAGGCAGTTGGCATGATGTATCAAGAAACGCAGTACTATCGCTAGGCACAGACATGGCACACCTTCACAGGTTAGAGAACACTGCTTGCAGCCTACTACCCCGCCCGTCGGCCAGATGTGCGTTGACTAACATCCACGTCTATGTGGACGTTCACCCGGAATTGGCCATCGGCTTATACACAAGTCCGCCCGCAGCCTGCGGCGTCGTCATCCAAGCGTTTCTGCTCAATGGGACAGGCGTGGGCTTGTAAACTTTGGCCGCCATTCACCCGATGACGGTCTTCGTTCGGCTGATACTGCGCTCTTGTGCCGAAATCGACAAGCTCCGACCATCGTCAGGGGCACCGATGGTCGCCGGACCCTTGACGCCGGTGGGTTCTGCGTCAGGAACGCCGATTTCGTCGTCATCAAGACACACCTCTCCCATCGTTCTCGCTGGAACTAATGCCGCCGGCCTGTTCACGCCGGCGCTCGATCAGGCGGTGGCCGGAGTTCCGCGATCAGACGCAGGATCTCGGCGAAGTGATGGCGTGAGATGGCGACCTCGGCCATCTGGATAGTTACATAGCGGCCGTGGCTGACGAGCCTGGCGCCGACCTTGATCAGCTTCTCCCTCAGGCTGGTCAGCGACCACTGTTTGATCTGCTCTGGTCTCGTATCGTGCGCAGGAAATTGCCTAGATAGTAGGTGAGTGCATGAAGCTGAAGCCGGACGCCGTTGGCCGCGAGTGTCAGGCATGCAACCATGTCCATCGCTCCCTTACCCTTTTTGATGCACTTCTGACATGTGCCGGGCTCATTGTAGAGGGGGACAACCCGCTTGGCCGGGCGCGACAGGTTGGCGACGATGAAGCCGCGCACGCAAAATAGTTCTCCGGGATGCAATCGACCTTGGCAACCACCCGGCACGGCCTGGTCCAGCTTCCGGCTTGATAGGTGAAATTGGCGTGGAGCGCTCAACCTCGATCCCTAGCCCGGTTCGTACCATCATCAGTTTGGAGTGACGACAAGGACGTCCCTGCATTCGCCGCATCGAGGAAACGCAAACTTGATGCGATCGACTGGACAAGGCTCTTCAGGAGACAATGGGAAGCTGGTCTTTGGCCCCACTTGTCAAAGCACTGCGGGAGCTGTGTGGGGTTGGCCTTGTCATCGCCGCCACATTGGTAACAAAGATCGGTGACCTCAGTCGTTTCCGGACGCTAAAGCAATTCATGGGGTGGCTTGGGCTTGTATCTTCGGAAACGTCCAGCGGGACACGTTGTCAGCGCGGAGCGATTACGAAAGCGGGCAATGGAGAGGCTCGCGCTATGCTGGATGAAGCGGCATGGTACAATCGTTTCCGGCGCGCGAGGAGCCTCGCGATGGTGGTCGAGCAGCTCGGTCATAATCAAAAAAAGAGGCCCGACCGAGGCATCTTATGCCTGGATCGAGCCGCTTGGGTACGCACGATATACGCAACTAACTTGCTCCCCTTATACGCCAACTCATATGAACCGGGAGTGAACGCGCCGACAGCCCGGTTGCGCGTTCTTGTTTGGCCGCAACTGGATCATGGAGCGCAAGGCATAAGTTGGTCGCGCCCTCTAGATTCGTCGACGGTGAATAGGTGCCCGTGAGCGAGATGAGAACGACGATCGCGGCCGGGGAGATTAAGCGAGGCCCAAAAGAAAAGGCCCGGTTGCGGCCCCATGAGGACGTGCAAACCGAGCCTTGCGGGCGTGCGGTGTAAGTCGGCAGGCGCCCCAAAATTGTCGGTCATACATGTAAACGCATCGCGTGATTTCAGCGTGACGCAAGTCCCATAGAGCAGGGGGATAGACTGGCGTGCCACGATATCCAGGCATGGCGGGAAATCCTCGGACTAAGCTGGAGCGAGCTTTTGGCTCATGCACGGCCTCTGACAGAGGAAAGCTCGCGTCGAAGATGGGAAATGCGGTAACCAATCTGCAGATGAGAGCGTGATCAATCGTCGACCGATCGGATCGCGGCGCATCCCTCAGATTGAAATCTAACGACGCCGATTTACGCCCGTCGGTGTCGTTCCATGCTTTCTTACCCCCACGACGGTCGTGAGAGCGCAGGATTCGCCCACTCGCGCAAACGGCCCCAACTTTTTATGCACTCTTAGACTTCCACCCCCGATATTGCTCCCGCCGAGTCAACGAGATCAAAAGCCGCTCTCTTAAGCTCAGCGACATCCTCCGCCGTGGTCGAGAAGGAGGTCACGAACCGAACGATCCCCGGCTCCCAACGATCATGATAGAAGCCAAAACCCATATCGATCAGACCGCGAATGAGCCGCATGGGCAGACGGCAAAAGAGGATGTTCGCTTCGGGCACCTGTTGAATCTCAACACCCGGAATTGACGCCAGGCCCCTGGCCAATGCCTTTGCCATGTCGTTGGCGTGCGCAGCGTTATGCAGCCACAGCCCGTCTTGCAGATAGGCATGCATCTGGGCTGACATGAAGCGCATCTTCGAGCTCAGCTGTCCGGCGCGCTTTCGGCGGAAGGCCAGTGCACTGGCAATGTCTTTACGGAATGAGACAACCGCATCGACACCAAGAGTTCCATTCTTTGTCGCACCAAACGACACCAGATCCACGCCTGCCTTCCACGTCATCTGCGCAGGCGAGCAGCCAAGCGCGACAAGGGCGTTGGCAAAGCGAGCGCCGTCCATGTGGAGCGCGAGCTTAGCGGACTGGCAGATCGCACTGATCGCACCGATCTCGTCGAGCGTGTAAACCGATCCGACTTCAGTGGCCTGCGTAATGCTGACGCTTGAGGGCTGGACGGAATGAACATCGCCGACCATGCGGGTGGCGTTTACGGTCAGGGCGTCCAGGTCGATCTTTGCAGCCTTGCCAGGGAGCTGAATGAGCTTGGCGCCGGCTGTGTAGAACTCCGGAGCGCCACATTCGTCGCGGTTGATGTGGGCGTCGGCGTGTGAAAGGACACTGCCCCAGGGTGGGGTCACTGCCGCCAAGGCCAGGCCATTTGCCGCCGATCCGGTTGAGACAAGATAGACGTCCACCTCGTGCTCAAACACGTCCGCGAACCGACGCTCCAAAGAGCGCGTAAGATCATCGTTGCCATAAGGCAGAGCTTGCCCTGCATTGCATGCCGCGACGGCGGCGATCACTTCGGGAGAGACCCCAGCAATATTGTCGCTCCAGAAGCCACGGGGGCGATCAGAGTTGCTTTCCAGATCGTTGTTCGGTTTCATTTCTTCGACGCTTTTGCTGTTATGCCAATTATTGAAGCGTCAAGATTAGCCGATTGCACTCTTCGTTTATTGAACGATATTCAAGCGTTCAGGTAGCGGGCGGGGGTCACACCCAAGATCGCCTTGAAGTGCCGTGTGAGGTGGCTCTGATCAGCGAATCCCACTGCGGCCGCCACGTCTGCAATGTCCAGATCTTGCCTGAGAAGCCGACGCGCCTCGTCGATGCGAACCTGGATAAGATAGCGATTTGGCGGAAGTCCGAAATGCACTTTGAAGCCCTCGATGAGAGCTGTCTTCGAACACCCAGCGATGATGGCGAGTGTATCCAACTGGACAGACCCGGCAAAATGCGCGTGGATAAAGTCACGTGCGCTCCTGAACTTTGGTGGCGCAGGCTTTTGCATCGGCGTGTTCAGCTTGCTGGTCTGTGTGATGAGCCGCGGCAGGAATCCAACGAGATGCTCTTCGATTTCCAGCGACGAGCAATAGCTGTCTTCCAAGAGGTTCCAGAGGACCTTGAGCCCGCGCGCAACGCATTGGTTGCTTTGGAACGGGCTTTTGAAGTCGAGAGTGCCCTTCGCTGGAGTGCCACTGTCTTCGAGGACGTGCCGGATCAGACGTTCGGGCAGGTAGAATATCTTCTGGCTCCAGCCCAGGTCGCTACCGGCTCCGCCAAAGTGCGGCTCGCCTGGCGCGAACGTCGCTATGGAACCCACCCCAGCATGCCAAAGCTCGCCGCGACACCACACATCGTGCACGCCGCGCTCGATCAGACCAATGAGATATTCTTCGTGCACATGCTTGGGAAAATCCTGCTTGCGATAATTTGCCGCCAGATAGTCCAGGCCGCCTAGAGAGGCGACATGCTTCATCACTGCCCGGTTCTGCGGAGGTCGACCGCGAGGCTCAGCGGCACTCACCAATTCCCTTGAGCTGTGCGTGGGATTTCCAGGCATCTTCGGCAGATCATCTCCTTCTAATGCGCATTCCATATATGCGACATCTATATTTTGCGCAGGGGCGTATCCAGACGTTATGCGCCCTCAAGCGGCCTGAGCGAACGTTTGAGAATGGATTTGCGCTAACCGATGCACATTGCGTGTCGAACCACAAGCTGTTGGACAAAGTGAGGTACCCCTATCCGGCCTGAAAGGAGCAAGAAGAGTGGGCCCCGAAGATCTGCTTTGAGGCCCACAAAATTGCAATAATGCGATTGACGGGTGCGCGCCCCGCTATTTCGCGGCTCCCTTAGCTGCTTGTTCGATAAGGTTCGCCACGACCTTTGGATTCGACACGTAGATCGCATGGCTTCCAGCCGTTTCGGCAACCGTTGCCTTTGCCCGGCTCGCCATCTGTCTTTGGGCGGGCGCGGGGATCATCCGATCGTCAGCGGTTACCAGATACCAGCTGGGTTTGGCCTTCCAGGCCGGCGCGGTCACTTTTCCGTTCAGCGCGTTCAAGCCCCAGGGGACTTGAGAGGCCGCCATAAAGTCTGCCTGAGCAGGCTTAACGTCAGCTGCGAACGAAGCTGAGAACTTTGCGCGATCAAGAAACAAGTATCCATCCTGCGGCGGCAGGATCGGGGGCACAGCGGCGCCAGGAGGCGGGTTGGCGATCAGCGAAGAAACCGATTCCCCGGTGTCGGGCGCGAAGGCTGCGATGTAGACGAGGCCACGAACTTTAGGATCGTTCCCCGATTGGGTGATCACCACTCCGCCGTAGGAATGGCCAACCAGAATTGTGGGGCCGTCCTGCGCGTCGAGGACGCGGCGCGTGACAGCTACGTCATCTTCCAAGGAGATCGTCGGATTCTGCACGATTGTAACCTTGTAGCCATCCTTCTTGAGGATGTCGTAGACGCCTTGCCAACCCGACCCATCCACGAAGCCACCGTGGACAAGAACAACATTTTTGATTGCGCCAGCGGGTGCAGCGTGAGCGGTCCCAGCTGCGCAAAGAACTCCCACCAGGGCAGCCGAGGCGAGAAATGCGCTGACGTTTTTCATGATGTTCCTCCTAGTTGCTGATTGCGATAATGCATATCGCGATAACTAAAATCCTAGCCAAAAAAATACAGCTGTCCAGTACTTTTTTATTGCGATATTAATTATTGCGATCATTAATTAGGAGCGAGACATGAAATTCAAATTTCCCCTCCCGTTAGACGAGCAGCTGGGGTTTTCGCTCTATGGTGCGTTCATTGCCGTAGGTCGCACATACAAACTGTGGCTCGATAAAATCGGCCTGACCTACCCACAATATCTCGTCCTCAACGTCCTGTGGGAAGAGGACGATCAGACCATCACTGGCATCGCAGTGCGCCTTGATCTTGAATCTAGCACGATCACTCCGCTCGTGAAGCGCCTTGAACAAGCTGGGTTCGTTAGTCGAAACCGCAATCCCCACGACGAGCGGCAGGTCAAGGTTCTGCTCACTGCCAAGGGTCGTGCCATTCGCGCAGAAACCAGAGCCCTCGCCGAAGCTTTGTATAGAAAGGCTGAAGCTGCAGGAATGACGGTCGAGGTCCTCGCGGACCTCAATCTCAAAGTCACGGCATTGCGAGATGCTTTTCGCGCTCCGTAAGGCGCGAAGACGAGGCGGGCGAGCGTGATGCCTGGTGCTTTCGCGCGGGCGGCGAGGATCCTGGTCCAGCTGGCCATATTCTCCGCGTTTGGCGCCAGCTGGCCGCAAAGGCACACAAACCAAGCGGTGCCATCTCAACTTTGCAAAGGAGTGTCATCTCTATATTGCAGCTAGGCTGTCACATTCGCACAGCAACTGTTATGGCTGGTTGGTCGGCACCAAACGCTTTTGGCTCCGACCTGCCCTTAGCGACCTCGCGGACCTAATTTTGCGTCGCGCCCATCCGGGAAATTCCTGAAGCCCAAGTGCAGCCTCTGGATGTGGTGATCGCTCCCAATCCGTCTCCGCCGCAGCCGAAGTTGCAATAGGTTGCCTGTCCCTCCAATGAGCTCTGTCGCCGATTGTCTAACTGGTGCTCGCTAGCCCCTGCAGCACAATGCGCACTAATGGCGCGATAAGGCCCAGAAGAATTGGCTCGGCTGGCCGCGTCAAACCACGCTTCCTCATTTGGCGAGCATTCTGGGCGGCTGGTCGGGGCTCAAATAGCCGGCAATGTTCGCGAAAAGCAGATTGGCGCCCGCAAATGTCCTAGCACCTTGTGACGAGGTGGAGGTCACCGCTATCGCAATGTCCTTGCCCGGCAGATAGCCCATGACCGCCGAATAGCCAAAGAAGGACGGGGTCTGTGCAATCCAGCCATTTGTGCAGATGACGCCTAGACCAAAGTAGAATTTTTCAGACATTGGCGGGTACTTCATCAGGAGCGGTGCATTCTGCAGTTCATAGGCTTGCCGAGAAAGTAGGCTACCTTTGCCGATGGCGATTGCCGAAGTCAGTGCATCCGCGATGTTCGTCGTCATGATGGAACCCTCCGCCAGAGTCCAGGACGGGTTCCAGGTGGTTGAATCCTCGTAATGGCCACGCTCGTCGTCATAAGCATGCAGAACCGGTTCCGGGATGAATGCTGTCTGGTCGCTTCGCGTACCAGAAACGCCAAGCGGCGCGACGATGATATCGCGGATCAGCTTTGCCACACCCTTGCCCGTGGCCTTCTCAAGTACCTTGCCCAGGATGACATAATTGGTGTGCGCGTAGGCGAAGCAGGCGCCAGGATCGCAGGGGCGGGGCTGGCTTAAGGCAGAGGCGATGAGTTCGTCCGGCGTCCATTGCCTAAACACGTTCGCAATGATTGGCAGGACGGGGACATAGTCGGCATAGCCCGACGTGTTGTTGGCCAGCATCGTCAGGGTGATCTTGTCGGCTTGCGGCAAATCGGGAAGCCATTTGGCGAGCTTGTCGTCGACGCGAAGCACCCCGTCATCCTGCAGTTTGAGCAAAACCGTGGTGAGATAAGCTATGGCGATGGCACCGTTACGGAAGTGCATGTCGGCATTTGCCGGCACGCCATCAACCGAGTTGCCCCAGGCCTGCGTCAAAACGGGCGTATCGCCGACGCGGATGGAGACAACCACGGCCCGTAATTTGTTTTCGCTCATCGTGCGCTCGACGACGGCGCGAATGCCGGCCGCCGCGTCGGCTACGCCCATGCAGGCACCGGCGATGGACAGTGTTCCGCGGGAACAGGCCGCCGCGGGGGTGGTATTGGAGGCCTCGGCGCCGTACGTCTGGGCCACGTTTCCCGGTAGAAAAGCTAGATTTGCCACGATGGAAGCGAGCGCGATCCGTACCAGTATCGAACACGGCATGTTTCGGTTTTCCTCTTTTAAGAATGTCTCGGGACCGCCGGAACTTTAGGAAGTAACCTCACAAACGCCACCCGCTTGCCGTTAGAGGCGTAAAAGAGCTTGAGGAAAGGACCGGTGCCGTTGTCGGCCAGATCGATCTGGTATTCCTACGGCAGGGTTAGCAAGAGCATAAAAAAGCTAGCTTCGCGAACGCACGTTGGGCGTAGGTGCCCTTCCGGATTGCTAGTGAGCGGCCAAATTGCTAATATAATGTCGGCTCAAGGGTCAATCTTGGTTCGTTGCTAATGTCGTTGATTGACCCCGTTTCTTCCAAAAAATAGAGCAGGTGGCGGGCTGCCAGCTCGGGAGGACTACGATGGCTAACGCAAATTGGCGGCTTGAAGGCGAGTGGATCAAGAACTGCAACTGCGCGTTCGGATGCCCTTGTGATTTCAACGCCAGACCGACATACGGCTCGTGCCAGGGTCTGGTGGGAATGCGCATCGTTAAGGGCAATTTCAACGACGTTCAGCTGGACGGGCTGAGCTTTTTCGTGACAGTCTCCTTCCCAGGCCCCCTGCATGAAGGAAACGGCCAGGCGCAGCCGATCATCGACGAACGGGCCAGCGCGGGCCAGCGTGAGGCACTGTTCAACATCATGTCGGGACAGAACTCGGCCGAAGGCACGCTCTTCCACATATTCAGCTTGATCGTCACCAAGATGCACGATCCCATCTTCGCCCCTATTAGCTTCCAGTTCGATAAGAATGCCCGAACCGCGGTCCTCCGCATCCCCGGAGTGCTGGAAACAGAAGTAGAGCCGATCAAGAATCCGGTCACCGGGGCGCCGCACAGCATCAAGGTCGTCTTGCCGGAAGGCTTCGAGCACAGGGAAGCGGAGGTCGCGTCGGCGAATATCCGCAGCAACGGAGCGATCAAGTTCGAGACCAAAGGGTCCCACAGCTCTCTTGCTAACGTGGTCCAGACGCCACAAGGCGTCGCGGCATAGGACGGTTGCGACTGGAACGTACGGCAGCTATCGACGGGGGTTAAAGGTCTTCCATGATCGAGGGCATGCTGCGGCGGGATCGGGTCCTTGTCGTCTGCGCTCTGCTCGCAGTGATTGTGCTCTCGTGGGGGTATCTGCTTGCGGGCGCCGGCATTGGCATGCACGAGATGGACGGCATGCTGATGCCGATGCGCATCGGGCCGTGGACACTTGGGTACGCCGGCATCATGCTGGTTATGTGGGCAGTGATGATGGCCGCGATGATGCTGCCAAGCGCTGCGCCGATGATCCTGTTCTATGGCTCCATTGCACGGCGACGCAAGGAAAAGGGTGACACGACGGCGGCAACAGGCATGTTCGCTCTCGGCTACGCTGGCGTATGGACCCTGTTCAGTTTGACGGCGATCGCCCTCCAGTTCGGGCTGGAGCAAGCTTCCTTGCTTTCACCGATGATGGAAACGACGAGCATCGCGTTTGCTGGAACGGTGCTGCTCGCTGCCGGTGTTTATCAGTGGACACCGCTGAAGCAGGCTTGCCTGCGGCAATGTCGATCGCCGCTTGAATTTGTCATGACGCAGTGGCGTGAGGGCAAGCGGGGAGCCTTTGTGATGGGTCTGCAGCACGGCGGCTACTGCCTCGGCTGCTGCTGGGTGCTCATGCTGCTGCTTTTCGTTGGCGGTGTGATGAATCTGACGTGGATCGCTGGCCTTGCGGTATTTGTACTGGTCGAGAAACTCGCCCCCGCTGGCCATTGGATTGGACGAGTGGCCGGTGCAGGACTTATCGCGTGGGGCATCGCCACGCTCGGCAAACTTGCATATTAGTCTCTACATTGTCCCGGGAGGCTGACGGAGGGATGCCTCAGATCAAACTAGGCAAAGGGGCGCGCCTGGACCAGAGCCATTATCATGTCTGGACGTATATAGACTTGCGCATTTACACTGCTATGTGACTGCCCATGGTAAGAACTCAGGTCGCAAAGGAACCGGCATCTTACGGCATCTATGTGGTGATCGCTCAGAGCCAACTCATCTGCTCTGGTTTGATACGGCCAAGGCCTCGTCATTCTGGCTGGTTCCGGCGGCGCTCCATCGCTCGGCTGCAAGCTCAATGAATGCCTTGACCAGTGGCGAAAGGTGCCGGCTGCTCGGGTATACGACATATAGGCCGCCGACCGGTGTTGTGTAATCTTCCAGAACGCGGCGAAACCGCCCGTCCTTGATAGACGGCTCGGCGACCCGATGGGGTAATTGGGCGATGCCATAGCCTGCAATCGCAGCGGCAATTACCGCCTGCATTTCGTTGGCGGCGAAGCGTCCGGACACCGCAACCGTCTCCTGGCCATGCGATCCTTCCAACACCCAGTGCGCAATTGCTGTCGACGGGCCCGCGATGACGCAGTGATGGCGAGCGAGGTCCGACGGCACTACTGGCACGCCATGACGCGCGAGATAGTTCGGGCTGGCGCACAGAATTCTATGCGTAGAGCCGAGCTTGCGGGCGATCAGCGTGGAGTCTGGGAGTATTCCGGTGCGGAATGAGAGGTCTATCCCGTTCTCGACCAGATTGAGCTTATCGTCTGTCAAGCGCAACTCGACATTGGTTTTTGGATACGTCGCTAGAAAATCGAAAATCACGCTGGACAGAAAGTAACCGCCAAAGCCGACTGGAGCCGATATCCGGATTGTGCCCGAAGGCTCTGCTCTCACTTCCGCGAGCCGTAGATTCGCATCTTCGATTGCCCGCAGCGCCTGGCTACTGTCCTCGTAGTAAAGACGTCCTGCGTCCGTCACATTGAGGCTGCGTGTCGTGCGCTGAAGCAAACGTACTCCAACCTCACGCTCAAGCGCGGCAATGCGGCGGCTTACCGTGGTCTTGGGTATGCCCAGCAGGCGCGAGGCGGCGGTGAAACTTCCAGCCTCGATGACGCGAGCGAACACCACAATATCGTTGAGATCGAACATTGTATCCATTTTTGGGACTATGTTTCCCAATTATAGTCTATTATGAACCAATGCCACAAATCCTAACTCTGCTCCGTGCGAAATTAAAGGAGCAGGCACATGACCACTAAACGAAGGGTTCTGGTTACCGGCGCCACTGGCCAGCAAGGGGGAGCGGTTGCCCGCGCCCTGCTGTCGAGAGGACATAGCGTCAAGGCGCTTACCCGCAAGTCGGATAGCGATGCTGCGCGACAGTTGAAGTCAGAGGGTGCTGACATCGTCGTTGGCGATCTCGGTGACGCCACTTCCATTTTAAGGGCCGCAGGCGACGTCGACACTATGTTTTTGATGGGCAACAGCTACGAGGCCGGTGTCGAGGAGGAAGTTCGCCAGGGAATAATTGCCGCCGATGCGGCGAAGACGGCTGATGTGGGGCATTTGATCTATTCGTCCGTCGCGGATGCAAATAAGAAGAGCGGCATTCCCCATTTCGAAAGCAAGTATCTCATCGAGAAACATATCGCCGGGCTCGGCATCCCCTACACAATTAGCGCGCCGGTTGCCTTTATGGAGAATTTCGTCGCGCCTTGGTCGATTGGTGCGCTGCGTCAAGGCACGCATGCTTTCCCAATGCCGCCCAAACGCGTCCTCCAGCTGGTAGCCTTGGCCGACATCGGTGCTTTTGTCACCGCCTTGGTTGAGCGGCGCGAGCACGTATTGGGCAAGCGTTTCGATTTCGCGGGGGATGAGTTATCCGGCGAGGAGCAGGCGAAAATCCTCTCGCAAGCCATCGGCCGCCCAATCAACTATCAGGAAATCCCGATCGCCGCAGCTCGCCAGCAAAGTGAAGATGCGGCACTCATGTTCGAATGGTTCGACGTCGCTGGCTACGACGTCGATATCGCCGGCTTGCACAAGGATTTTCAGGAGGTTCGTTGGCACAGTTTTGCCGACTGGGCGCGCAAGTTTGACTGGAGTGCTCTTCAACAGACCTCTTCTAACGCCTGAGATCCTATTGTTACACCGGGCGACGAAACCCAGCCGGGTATTGTCACAGGAACTTTGAGCGTGTGAGGCACGCTGGGGGAAGGCAGGCAAACGCGGCCGATTTCCCATTTCCGTCGGCA